>ENA-UEQW01001362-UEQW01001362.1-human-gut-metagenome-genome-assembly--contig:-NODE-1362-length-20245-cov-6.587366_pt1 | contig 20245 bp, 13 predicted proteins | sample MGYA00242947_ERZ507947 | MGnify/ENA primary metagenome ERZ507947 (study PRJEB26167, sample SAMN06115421) | human gut metagenome | host: Homo sapiens | place: China:Guizhou | collected 2015-03-17... | reverse complement strand
CACCATCCAAGGAAACACTCACTATAAAATAACAACATTTTTAAGTGAGCAACGAAATCTTAAATGAAAGAGCCGTGCCAAAATGCTAATATTTTTTCAGAAAGGGTAGGCAAGAACAATAAAAGTTTTAACTTTGCGGAGTGTTATAGTTATACTTTATAATATAATGAATATTTAAACGATATAAAAATGAAGACGACTCCATTTACACATTTCCATGAGGAACTGGGGGCAAGAATGGCTCCTTTTGCCGGCTACAATATGCCGATTGAATACACGGGTATTAAAGACGAACACAACACGGTTCGCGAAAAAGTAGGTGTATTTGATGTTTCTCACATGGGAGAATTTTGGGTAAAAGGCCCGAAAGCTTTCGAATTGGTACAGAAGCTTACTTCTAATGATGTGGCTGCCCTTACGGATGGTAAGGTGCAATATAGCTGTTTCCCGAATGAAACAGGTGGTATCGTGGATGACCTTTTGGTATATCGTTTCAGCGCAGAGAAATATTTGTTGGTTGTAAATGCAGCAAATATCGAAAAAGACTGGGCTTGGTGTACGAAATGGGCGAAAGAATTGGGTATGAACGTGGATACCGATTTGGAAAATGCTTCTGATAATATTTGTCAGCTTGCAGTTCAAGGTCCTTTGGCATTGAAGGCTATGCAAAAATTGACCACGGCTAATGTGGTAGATATGGAATATTATACCTTCAAAGAGATCCCGTTTGCAGGAATCGATAAAGTGATCTTCTCTACAACCGGATATACCGGAGCCGGTGGTTGCGAAATCTATGCATACGTGAAAGATGCCGAGAAACTTTGGCATGCCGTGTTTGAAGCCGGGGCTGAATTCGGAATCAAACCTGCCGGGTTGGGGGCTCGTGACACCTTGCGTTTGGAAGCAGGTTTCTGCTTGTACGGACACGAGATCGATGACGACCACTCTCCGATCGAGGCTGGCTTGGGCTGGATCACGAAATTCGTACCGGGAAATGATTTTATTAACCGTGCTTACCATGAAAAATTGAAAGCTGACAAGCCGAGCCGTTACATGAAACCGTTCGAACTGCAAGACAGAGGTATTGCTCGTCAGGGATACGTGATCGAGGATGCAGAAGGAAATGAGATCGGAGTGGTTTGCTCCGGTACAGTTTCTCCCTGGACTGGGAAGTCTATCGGTACGGGATACGTGAAGAGTGGTTTCCACAAACTGGATACCGAGATATTCATTCGTGTAAGAAATAAAGCGTTAAAAGCTAAAATTGTCAAGACCCCGTTCTTTTAGTCGGGTGCTTTTAAGCTAGACATAAACGAGGCACCCGCTTCTGGGTGCTTCGTTTTTATATAAAAGAAAAAACGTTTTCGAAAATATTTAAAACGTTGATTTTTAGTTACTAAGAAAAACGAATAAAAATTACGGAAAAAAGTCTTTTATATGGACTTATTTTGCATCTTTGTAACGCGATTGCAAACAAGATTTTAATTAATTATCTACTTAAATATTTTAGAGATGAGAAAACACATTTTTAATGCCGGACCATGTAAATTGCCGGATTCTACATTGGAAAATGTATCAAAAGCAGTATTAGAGTTCGGTAACACGGGACAATCAATCATGGAAGTGTCTCACCGTTCTGCAGATTTTCAAGCTGTTTACGACGAGGCTGTTGCTTTGTTCAAAGAAGTATTGAATATTCCGGAAGGATACTCTGTTCTTTTCTTGGGTGGTGGTGCTAGTATGCAGTTCTGCATGATCCCTTTCAACTTCTTGAAAACGAAAGCTGCTTATGTAAATACCGGAACTTGGTCAACTGCAGCTATTAAAGAGGCTAAAATGTGGGGTGAAGTTGAAATCGTTGCTTCTTCTGAGGCTGACGGATTTACTTATTATCCTGAATTCACGATTCCTTCAGACGTGGATTACATGCACATCACGTCAAACAACACGATCCGCGGTACGGAAATCTTCTATGATCCGACTTCTCCGGTGCCTTTGATTGCAGATATGTCTTCTGACATTTGCAGCCGTCCGGTTGACGTGTCTAAATATGCCATGATCTACGGTGGATGCCAAAAGAACCTCGGACCTGCCGGTGTTACTTTCGTGATCATCAAGAATGACTTCTTGAACAACGTGGTAGCTGACAGAATGATCCCGACAATGTTGAGATATAAAACTCACGTGGACAAAGAATCCATGTACAACACGCCTCCATGCGTTAACATCTTCGGAGTAAAAGAAACCTTGAAATGGGTAAAAGCTATGGGCGGTGTTAAAGCGATGGAAAAATTAGCGATCGAAAGAGCCGATATGCTTTACGCTGAATTGGAAAGAAGCAAAATGTTCCGTCCGGTTGTAAAAGAAGGTTCTCGTTCAAGAATGAACATTCCGTTCTTGTTAAGAGAAGGATATGAATCATTGGAGAAAGAATTCCTTGATTTCGCTAAATCTAAAAACATCGTGGGAATCAAAGGACACCGTTCAGTAGGTGGATTCCGTGCTTCTACTTACAACGCTTGTACGATCGAAGACGTGAAAGCTTTGGTTGCTGCAATGCAAGAATTTGAAGCAAAACACATCTAATAATTGACGATTTACGATTTCGGACGTATGCTTCTCTTTCATGAAAATGAAAGCAAAGATGTCGGAAATCGTAAATCTTTTTTCATTTAAAATTGTAATTATCATGACTAAAGTATTAATTGCTACAGATAAACCGTTTGCTCCGGTTGCCGTTAACGGAATCAGAGAAATCGTAGAAGCTCAAGGATATGAGTTAGTTTTATTGGAAAAATATGCTTCACAAGACGAATTGATCGCTGCTGTTGCCGATGTTGACGCTATGATCATCCGTTCCGACAAAGCTACCAAAGAAGTAATCGAGGCAGCTAAAAAATTGAAAGTAATCGTTCGTGCCGGTGCCGGATACGATAACATCGACTTGGCTGCTTGTACCGCTCACAATGTAGTCGCTATGAACACTCCGGGACAAAACTCAAATGCTGTGGCTGAATTGGCTTTCGGTATGATGGTTTACATGGCTCGTAACTTCTTCAACGGAAAATCAGGTTCTGAGTTGAAAGGCAAGAAAATCGGTATCCATGCTTACGGAAACGTGGGACAAAACGTGGGACGTATCGCTCGTGGATTCGGTATGGAAGTTTACGCTTTCGACCCGTTCATGACGGACGAACAAATTAAGAATGCTGGTGCAACCCCGGTACATTCTGCAGAAGAAATGTACAAAATGTGTCAGTACGTATCTTTGCACATTCCGGCAACAGAACAAACCAAGAAATCAATTAACTATGATTTGTTGAAAAACATGCCGAAGGGCGCTGTTTTGGTAAATACCGCTCGTAAAGAAGTGATCGACGAAGAAGGTTTGGCTAAGTTGATGGAAGAAAGAGCTGACTTCCACTATATCACGGATATCGCTCCGGATTGTGATTGTTTCAGCAAATTCGAAGGTCGTTTCTTCGCTACCCCGAAAAAGATGGGTGCTCAAACTGAAGAGGCTAACGTTAACGCCGGATTGGCTGCCGCTCACCAGATCGTGAACTTCATCGAGAAAGGTGACGAGAAATTCAGAGTAAACAAATAGACAAGTTATAAATTTTAGATTTACGATTGATGATTTTAGATTGAAATGTATTTAATATCATAAATCGTAAATCACAAATCTAAAATTATATATGGCAATAGTAAAACCATTCAAAGGACTGCGTACACCGTCTCAAGAAATTTGTGAGGAGTTAGCGTGTCTACCTTACGATGTAATGAATTCAGAGGAAGCAGCACAAATGGCTGCAGGAAAACCTCGTTCATTGTTACATGTTACCAGAGCCGAGATTGACTGCCCTGCAGGAACTGATATTCACTCCGAAACTGTTTATAACAAGAGTGTTGAGAACTTCAAAATGTTCCAGGAAAAGGGATGGTTGGTTCAAGACAAGGATGCTAAATTCTATATCTACGCCCAGACAATGGACGGAAGAACTCAATATGGTATCGTAGGTTGCGCTGCCTGCGAGGATTACATGAACGGGATTATCAAAAAACACGAATTGACTCGTCCGGATAAAGAAGAGGATCGTATGATCTTGACTCGTTACGTGAAAGCAAACTTGGAACCGGTATTCTTTGCTTACAAAGCTGTTCCGGAAATTGATGCTATCGTTGAGGATATCGTGAAGAACCAGAAAGCTGACTACGATTTTGTGGCAGAAGACGGATTCGGTCATCACTTCTGGGCTATCAACTGCCCGGAAACAAACAAACGTCTGGAGGAATTATTTGCAACGAAAGTTCCTTACACGTATGTTGCTGACGGACACCACAGAACCGCTGCTGCTGCTCGTATCGGTGCCGAGTTCAAATCAAAGAACCCGAACCACAATGGTACAGAAGAATATAACTTCTTCATGGCTGTTCACTTCCCGGATCATCAGTTGAAGATCATCGATTACAACCGGGTGGTAAAAGATTTGAACGGTTTAACCGAAGAGCAATTATTGGCTAAATTGAAAGAACACTTCACGGTTGAAGATATGGGTACGGAGATTTACCACCCGGCTAAATTACATGAATTCAGTATGTATTTAGGTGGAAGATGGTATAAATTGACGGCTAAACCGGGAAGTTACGATGATAATGACCCGATCGGGGTATTGGATGTAACCATCCTTTCTAAGCATGTATTGGCTGACATTTTAGATATTCAAGATTTGCGTACTTCTAAACGGATTGATTTCGTGGGAGGTATCCGCGGATTGGGAGAACTGAAACGTCGTGTTGATAATGGCGAAATGAAAGTGGCTTTCGCTTTATATCCTGTTTCTATGGAACAATTGATCAATATTGCCGATACCGGTAATATCATGCCTCCGAAGACGACTTGGTTTGAGCCGAAACTTCGTTCAGGAATGGTAATCCACAAAATCTAATAAGATTTGATTCCAATAAAAAAGCGACTCGAAAGAGTCGCTTTTCTTATGCTTTATAGCGAAGCCATTTGTATAATTCTTTCCAAGTGACCTTCTTGCCGTACATGAGGATTCCCACCCTATAAATCTTACCGGATAACCACGTGAAGAAAAGGAAAGAACCGACTAACAATCCCATTGAAGTGATGATCTCCCATGCCGGAACACCGAACGGGATACGTACAAGCATGACCACCGGTGAGGTGAACGGGATGAGAGAACTCCATAATACCAGGGGGGATTCGGGGCTTTTCATTGCGGCAATACCGATGTAAAGTGCAATAACCAGAATAATTGACAGGGGAGTCATGAATTGTTGGGAGTCTGTTTCATTATCAACGGCGGCTCCAATGGCTGCAAATAATGATGCGTATAATAAATACCCTCCAATGAAATAGAATAAAAAGGCTCCCACGAATTTCAAGATAAACAGCGGGTCAATGGTTTTTACCAGATTCTGGATGATAGCCAATTGTTCGGGATTAATTTCCGTACCTTGGGCAAACATATTTAAATCATTGGCGTTCTTTAAGGCCTCCAGGTCAAGATTGGGCATGAAGATAACTTGAGAAATCAGAATGATGCCTCCTCCCAAAACAATCCATATCAAGAATTGCACGAGTCCCACGGCAGCTACTCCGATAATCTTTCCCAGCAAAAATTGGAAAGGCTTTACCGAAGAAACCAATACTTCAATAATGCGATTCGTTTTTTCCTCGATAACCCCTTTCATTACCTGAGAGGCATACATGAAAATAAAGAAATAGATGATTAGCCCGGCAACCAGTCCGATGATAGACGTGATCTCGGACGAACTCTCTTTGGCGTCTCCGGTATCCGTGACGAGTAACGTTCTCACCAATACAGGTGTTTTGGTGGCGTCCAATTCTGCTTCCAGATCCGGCATTTGGGTCTTGGCGATTACTTCAGCACGCTTCACCGTCTCTATTTTCTGGCGTAATTGTGAGGCAATCTCGTTCTTCAATTCCATGGGAACTTGAGAGGTGGAGAATACCGGAACCTCAGCATGGGTTATAACATCGGCCGGTATGCGGGCAATGGCGTAATAATCATGCTCTTGCAGAAAGTCAATATAGTTTGCTTCCGGTACATCTTGATCGATATACGTGAAACTCGTGTTATTGATTTTTTGAAGCGGGGTTTCTAGCGGTGATTCGTTGATCACCGCAATGGTGCGTTCTTGGCTATCGTCTCGCAATAGCATCCACATCAGGAAGGCGTAGAATAAAGCGAATAGGATCGGGACAAAAATAGTAACAACAAGAAAGGTCTTTTTACGAACTCTCGTGGTAAACTCCCGGTTTATAATAATGAGTATCTTGTTCATTTTAATTGAAAATTGAAAGTTGAAAATGGAAAATGAGGTATTGAAAACGTCATTTTAATATTTCAATCTAGTATAATTATTTTTAATCTAAAACATCAATCGTAAATCTAAAATCGTAAATCTAAAATTATTTAGATTTGTTCTTTTACGAGTTTTATAAAGATGTCGTTCATGCTGGGAATAATCTTTTGATAAGAGATAATGTCTGTTTGGGGCAGAGCTCTTGACAAAAGGGTATTTGCCGGGCAATAGGTGTTTTGTTGCAAAATAATATCTTGGCGGTCTCCTTCGACACGTTGAGATACTATCTCGAATTCCGATCCGATAATTTGTTCGGGTGAAAACTCCGGGTTGTAACGGCAACTGAGTTGGTACGTGTTGCTGGCATACTTCTCGCGAATCTGGTTGATCGGTCCCTCGATAATCTTGCGCGATTTGTTAATCAGAGCGATATGGCTACATATTTCTTCTACCGATCCCATGTTGTGAGTGGAAAAGATGATCGTTGTACCTTTCTTGCGTAATTCAAGAATTTCCCGTTTTAATAATTCGACATTGATGGGGTCGAAACCGCTGAAGGGCTCATCGAAAATCAATAATTCCGGTTCGTGAAGAACGGTAGTGATAAATTGTACTTTTTGAGCCATACCTTTGGATAGCTCTTCCACTTTTTTATCCCACCAAGCTTCAATTTCGAATTTCTCGAACCACATTTTAAGGCGGATGATCGCTTCGTGTTTACTGATTCCTTTCAAGCGAGCTAAATAAACGGCTTGCTCTCCGACTTTCATTTTCTTGTAGAGCCCTCGTTCTTCCGGGAGGTAACCTATCCGGTTGACATCAGACGGTTTCAGATGTTCGTTTCTGAAAAATATTTCTCCCGAATCAGGGGCTGTAATTTGATTAATGATTCGAATTAAGGAGGTTTTTCCGGCTCCATTAGGACCAAGTAGTCCATAGATGGCTCCTTCCGGGATATTGATCGACACATCGTCCAATGCCTTGTGATTTGCATAGGTTTTGACGATGTTCAAGGCTTTAAAGAAACTCATAATCGGATATTTGTCAAAGGCTGCCGGATTCGGCAGCCTTTGAAGTTATTTTATTTCAAACATTAAAGCGTCTTTTGGAAGTTTATCTCCCTTGTTGACGTGGATCTTCGTGACCGTACCGCTTATGGGAGCTTGAATTTTATTGTGCATTTTCATGGCTTCCAAAAGGCAAAGTAAATCTCCGGCTTTCACTTCTTGACCTTCCTTCACGTACAAATCGATAATAGAACCCGGTATGTAGGTGATAACGGCACCCGGATCGGGTTTTTCCCATTGTTTCCGATGAATGAATTTATCGGTCAGTTGGGTTTTGTATTTCAAGCCGTCGATTTCTAATGAATCGTATTTTGGTGTACTCATCGTGGTATAATTTTAGTTTAAAATGGAGGAATTCCATGTTTTTTAGCCGGGGTCAATACCGACTTGTTGCTGGATACCTCGATAGAGTGTTTCAAAATCCTTCGGGTTTCCTCGGGTTCGATCACGGAATCGATATAACCTTTAGAAGCGGCCACGTAAGGATTGGCGAATTTTTCACGATATTCGGCAACTTTGATTTTACGCATTTCATTCGGGTTCTCGGCAGCCATGATCTCTTTCTTGAAGATAATATTGGCGGCTCCTTCAGGTCCCATGACGGCAATCTCGGCAGTCGGCCATGCAAACATGAAGTCGGCCTTCAAATGGCGGGAATTCATGGCGATATAACCTCCACCGTATGCTTTTCTAAGGATAACCGTGATCTTAGGTACCGTGGCCTCGCTATACGCGTAAAGAACTTTAGCCCCGTGACGGATAACTCCCATGTGCTCTTGTTCAACACCCGGTAAATATCCCGGCATGTCCTCGAAGGTTACGATGGGGATATTGAAGGCATCGCAGAAACGTATGAAACGTCCGGCCTTGTCTGAAGAGTCGCAATCCAGTACTCCGGCAAGAACCGAAGGTTGATTTGCCACGAATCCGATCGTTTCCCCGTCAATTCGTCCAAATCCGACAACGATGTTTTTAGCAAACTCTTGCTGAACCTCAAGGAAGTCCGAATCATCGGCAACAGCACGGATAATATCGCGTACATCGTAAGGTTGGGTCGGGTCGGAAGGAATAATTTTTTCGATTTTGTATTCCGGTTTTGGCGGTTTGGAAGGGAACGGTTTGGCTTTTGCTTCGTTACTCCAGGGGATGAAGGTCAACAATTTTTTAATCTGTTCGAAACATTCATACTCTGAATGAGCGAAGAAATGGGCGTTACCGCTGATTTCACTGTGAACTCTGGCTCCTCCGAGTTCTTCCATGGTTACCACCTCACCTAATACCGTTTTTACCACTTCCGGTCCGGTAATGAACATCTTGGAGATGTTGTCCACCACAAACACGAAGTCCGTCAAGGCGGGAGAGTATACGGCTCCACCTGCACAAGGACCGAGGATTACGGATAATTGAGGGATTACACCAGAAGCTTGGGTATTACGGAAGAAGATCTCTCCGTACCCGGCTAGTGAGTCAACTCCTTCTTGAATACGAGCACCACCCGAATCGTTAATTCCGATTAAAGGTACACGCATTTTTAAAGCATGGTCCATGATTTTGGTGATTTTACGCGCATGCATCAAACCCAATGAACCACCGGCAACGGTGAAATCTTGCGCGTAAATACATACGGGTTCTCCATAAATTGTTCCGGTACCGATAATGACACCGTCACCATGAAGAACTTTCTTATCCATATCAAAATCTTTAGACTGATGCTCAACGAACATGTCGTACTCATGGAAAGAGTCTTTGTCCAAAATTGCTTCAATACGCTCCCGGGCTGTCAATTTCCCCATAGCAGCTTGCTTCTTAATCGCCTCCTCGCCACCTCCTTGAAGAACAATTTCTTTTCTCTTTCTTAAATCAAGAACATTTCTTTTAAGTGACATAAATATTATTTTTTATTTGTAAATGACAGGTCTTATCTCGTGTTAGATCCTATCAACCAATTTGCAAAATTACGAAAAAGAAATGAAGAAAAAAACACTATTTTGAATGGTTGTAAGTAAAATATTATTAGATAAGGTTTTATGGAATAATAATCAACGCGTGAATTTACACTATCTCGTAACTCTCCGCTTGGATTGTTCGTTAAATGAACCATTCGAATTGTGGGTTGAGGAAAAGTATGATCAGAAAATATGAGGCAAAAGCCTTGTTCCTGGTGGTCGAATTGGAGAAATAATTGTAGTTTTGTAGTTGATTAATCTTTGATGAAAAAAGGGAAATGAGATTTTTGCGAAAGCTTTTTAAATATGCATTGAGAATTATTCTGGTTCTTTTTTCTTTGGTAATTCTCGTGATGATTCTTTTGTATGTTCCGGCCATTCAAAATTTTGTTAAAGGGAAGGCGGAGCAGTACGTGGATGAAAATTTGGACATGAAACTGTCGGTCGGTCGAATCTTGTTGAAATTTCCACTCGATCTGGCCGTTGAAAATATTTATCTGGGACAGACGGAAAAAGACACGATGCTGTATGCCGATGTCATTCAGGTAAATGTTGCCTTGACAAAACTTTTGAAAAAAGAAATAGAAATTCGTCGTTTGATCGTGGAGAACGCGGCGATTCATTTTGAGGATTCTCTCTCTGCGTTAAAAATGAAGGTCGCTTTGAAGGAATTGAGCCTTCGCGTGGATCGATTGAATCTCTCTCAACAAGAGGCAGAAATCCCTTTCATCGCTCTTAAAGGCGGAAACATCCGGATGAATTTGGGTAGTGGCCCATCCGCGGTTGATACAACCGGGGGCGGGGAACCCGTTCGTTGGCATTTTAAGGTGGGAGAAGTAACCATTGATAGCGTTGATTATCAGTTACAAGGTCTTCCCATGGGAAAATTTCATGCTGGGATGGGAGAGGCACTCTTGAAAGGCGTGGATGTCGGATTGGAAAACCAGACGGTTGATTTGGAAAAAATCACCTTGGTACGCGGCTTTTGCGATTTGCTGATGTCAGAATCTACCGGAGAACAACGTGAAACAGAGGTGACCGCGGAGGAAAGTACTCCTTGGCAAATTCGGGTAGGGACCGTTGAATTGGTGGATAATCGTTTTTTGATGAAACCGATGCGTGTGCCTGTTGATGCGGAACAGTTCCCGGAAACGATTCGCGTATCAGCACTTTCGTTGAAAATGGATAGCGTGTTTAACCGGGGAACCGAGATGGCGGCAATGATTCAAAATTTGCGTTTCAAAGAAGGAAACGGATTAGATTTAAGAGACTTATCTTGTCGGGTTAGCTTGGAAAGCGAGCAAACGAACGTGTCGAATTTGGTGTTAAAAACCGGTAACAGCCAATTGAAAATGAATCTTCGGGCGGAATCTGGGATCAGTGATTTCGGCATGGAAACCCCTATACAGTTATCAATAGACGGAAATATCGCCGGACAAGACGTCCTGTTGTTTCTGCCGGATTCCAATGATCAGATCACTAATTGGTTATCGGATAAAATTTTTTCTTTATCCGGTTTGGTAAAAGGCAAGGTCGATCAATTGAACATTACTCGTTTTGAAATTGGGGCAACGGATGGTTTTTCGTTGAAAAGCGAGGGGAGCGTGTCATGCGTGACCGATATGGAAAAAATGGCAGGGGAATTGAATCTGGCGTTTGTTGTCGATCGGGGAGCGTATTTCGCGCCTCTCTTGTCAGAGAATGAGGAGGTTGGATTTGTTCTACCGGACCACTTGTCATTAACCACCGATGTTACTATCGCGAACCGGACGGCAAAAGTGGATATGAAATTGAAGCCCGGAGGAGGAATCTTGCATGCAGTTGCCGATTTTGCCTGGCAGGAGGAAACCTATCGTGCGGAAGTTCATTGGAAAGATTTTGCGTTGAATAAATTCATGCCGAATGACTCGTTAGGGACTATTACGGCTCATCTTTTGGCCTCGGGGCGGGGGCTTGATTGGAAAGAAATGATCGCGAAAGTGGATGTTGGACTCGACTCCTTATTTTATAACGGGTACGATTATAAAAATATCGTTTTGGACGCGGCGTTGAAAGATCGGGAATTAACCGGGGAATTGGTGAGTGATAATCCGGAATTGGACTTGGGAATGAAATTCCGGTTAGGCTTGGATGACAACGCCTACAAGATACACGTGAATGGAGATATTCAACAGGTAGATCTGAAAGGATTGCATTTTATGCCGGAAAATATGTCTTTTTCTTTGGGGCTGAATGTCGATGCAGAATTAAAGGCGGACAGAACCTCCTCTTTACAGGCTGATTTTTCAAATATTGTCTTGCGGGACCTTGCCACTCGCAAGTTGGGGGATTTGGATATTACTTTCTCCGGCTTGCCCGACAAGACCTTGTTGGATGTCAAGGCGGGAGACTTGACCGTGACGTTTGAAGGGGATGGGGGAAGCACCACTTTAATCGATCGTTTTAGTGCTGTTGGCGGATTATTGGTTGAGCAGATCGAGAAACATGATTTTAACATGGAGAGATTGAACGAACTGCTACCTGATTTCCGCTTGACCCTAGGTGCCGGTCGGGAAAATTTATTGAACGGTTACTTGAAAAATAACGGGATACGCTTTGAACGCGTGGCACTGGACGTCGGAACCGACGTGTCGCGTGATTTCCGGTTAAATTCAAAAATTTATGGATTGAATATCGAGGGTGTTCTCCTGGACAGCCTGTTCGTGTATGCCAAGCAAAAGAACGTGGCATTGTGCTATGGAGCGGAAATTTTCGGGGCTAAAGATCAATTGGAAGGATTATCCCGCTTGACCGCGGAAGGAAACGTCGAATATGATCAAATAAACGTGAGAATACGGGAACATGCCAACGAGGAAGGGGAAATATTCAATGTCGGGGCTAATATCGCTTTACAGGATAGTGCTTTTAGCGTGAGTATTTCCCCGGATCCCCTTATCTTGGGGTATGTTTCATGGCAAATCAACCGGGGCAACTTCATTCGCTTGAAACAAGGGGAGATACCGGCAGCTAATCTGCAATTATTGAATGGCGACAAGCGGATCCGTCTGATTTCGGAAGAAAACGCACATCATGAACCGGAATCCTTAATTGTAGACATTAAAGCCATTGACTTGGGCGGCTTCTCTAAAGCGCTCTCGTTCCTTCCGGATATATCCGGTTTGTTAGGAGTTGATATGCAGATGTATAGTAAAAATGACGTGATCGACCTTAACGGGGCGGTCAAGGTCGATGATTTTTATTATGGGAAAGAACACGTGGGAGATTTGGGAATTGGCATGACATACCGATTGTCGCGACAGACGGAACACGACGTGGATTTTTCCTTGTCGGTGGATAAAGTAAAGGCGCTTTTGGTCAAAGGCAAATTAATGACAGGAATTGAAGATAAAAATATGGCCCTGGATATCGACATCCCTAAATTCCCGTTGCGTGTAGCGGGAGCTTTTACGCCCCCGGGTATAATGAACCTGGGTGGGGATATGATCGGGGCTTTTCAAGTGAAAGGGCAAATGGACCAACCCTTGATAAATGGAGATTTGCGTTTCAAGGACGGAACCATAGAAGCCTTAATGATCGGGACAACCTTTAAAATAGATTCGTCAGCCATTAAAATACATAACAACCTCCTGGATTTTAACCATTTCGGGCTGATTGCTCCCAATAAACAACGTTTGGAACTATTGGGAACGGTTGACTTCGCGTCGTTCTCGGCCATAAAAATGGATGCCTCCATTCAAGCTAAAAACTTCCAGGCAATGAAAGTGAAAGAGAACACGGAGACCATGGTCTTCGGGAAATTGTTTGTCGACCTTTCGGCAACGCTGAAAGGAATGTTGGACAACCTGAAGGTGCGGGGAAATATCAATCTGTTGGATAACAGCGAAGTCTACTACACGCTGAAATCCTCTCCGTTGGAATTGACAGACCGAAGTGCGGATGTCGTGCGTTTCGTATCTTTCAGCGATACGACCCAATTGGCGGCGGACGACGAGTTGCAACAGATTAGCCCCGTGAACTTGGATTTGCTCATGTCCGTGAACATCGCGCCGTTGGTCGGACTGAACGTGTTGCTGTCATCGAACGGTCAGAATCGGGTGGCGATCAATGGCGGGGGAAACCTGACGTACACCTTGAACCCGGTGGGAGAGACCCGCCTCGTGGGAAGATACGTGTTGACAAGTGGTGTCGTCTCGTATGGACTGCCGGTCATCGGGCAAAAGGATTTCAAAATACAGGACGGCAGTTTCGTGGAGTGGACCGGGGATTTGGCCAATCCGACCTTGAATATAACGGCGGCGGAAACCGTTTCGGCCAGTGTGACGGACGACAGCCAGAAGTCCCGCCTGGTGACGTTCAAAGCCATGATCAAAATTTCGAATACACTGGAAAAACTGGATATCACCTTTGATCTTGCCGCAGAAGGAGATATCACGGTACAGAATCAATTGGCGGCGATGACTGCCGAAGAACGTTCCAAGGAAGCGATGAACATGATGATCTATGGCACCTATTCCGGGCCGGGGACCGTGGCAAAGTCCAATGCTTCCGATAATGCTCTTAATAACTTCGTGGAAAACGAATTAAATCAATGGTCTCGGAAACATCTGAAAAATATGGATTTGACGTTTGGAATCAACACCTATAATCAAGTGTCTGAAGCGGGAGAATCCAAGAAAACGGATTACTCTTATCAATTCTCGAAACGCTTATTTAATAATAAAGTACGGGTGAAAGTCGGGGGACGGATCTCTACGGATAACGATCCCGCGGCCGGGGGAGTCGAGGAAAACCTCGTGGATGACATTGCCATCGAGTACGTGTTTGGAAAGAATCCGAATTTCTTCCTGAAAATTTTCCGTCACACGGGTTACGAAAGCGTATTGGAAGGTGAGGTGACGCAAACCGGTATAGGTGTGGTATTGAGAAAGAACTTCCAAAAATTCATGGATATATTCCGGCGTAAAAAGAAAGTACAAGTTGAACCCCAAAAAGAACCGATAGAAAATGAAAAGTCTGGGAAATAATTTATGTATTATTATCGTATTTATGATATTGGGAAGCTCTTGTTCTCAGACGAAGCGGCTGACGGAAGGAGAGATATTGTACACCGGGGTGAAAAAAATGAACATCGAAACGGCCAAAGGAGTAAAGTTGGAGGGACCGAAGAGTTCGGCTATTTCCGGCCCCTTGGGTTTCCCGCCGAATAACCCGCTTTACGCTCCTTACATACGTTCGCCCTTTCCGATCGGGCTGTGGGTGTATAACTGGAACGTGAAAAAAGAGAAAGGACTAAAACATTGGTTGTATAAAAAATTGGCCAAAAAACCCGTGTTGATCTCTGATGTACAACCGGAATTACGCTTGAAAGTGGTGGAAAACGCTGCCAGCGAATACGGTTATTTCGGGGTAAAAACCAGTTACGAACTGATCCCCAACAAACGGAATCCCAAGAAGGCGAAAATCAGTTATCAGGTCTACGTGCCGGAAGCTCACTTGTTGGGGAGTGTTGAATTTTGGGGATGGACGGGGAGGATGGATAGTTTGATACAGAGGGCGCGACGGGGATGTTTGCTAAAATCCGGGGCAGAGTATAATTTGTACACGATGGAAGACGAGCGCACCCGGATCACTAAAATGTTCCGGAATAACGGGTATTATTATTTTCAAGCGGATTACATCGAATTCCTGGTCGATACGACACGGGAAAAACGGGTGGCGGACGTCCGCGTAGCCTTGAAACATGGCGTTCCGGCGGTAGCCCTGCAACCGTACAAGGTGGGGAACGTGGAACTGGTGTTGGAAAATTCCGACCAGTCAGAAACTCAAGACACCCTGTCTTATAAGGGGATAGAAGTAAAATACACCAAACCTTTGGACGTGAAGCCTAAAGTCCTCGCTCGTTCCCTGCACTTGCTTCCCGGGGACATCTATTCGTTCAGACGACAAAATCGAACCCAGACAAGCTTGGCCCGGTTAGGGATTTTTAAGTACACGAATTTGAACGTGACCCGGGCGGATAGCGTGAAAAAATCCGGTTTCGGAAGTTTGGACTTTAGCATTAATGCCGTGTATGACCTACCGATTGAGACGGAGATCGAAGTAGACGTCTCCTCTAAATCCAATAATTTGCTCGGACCCGGCCTATCGTTGGGAATAACGAATAAAAATTTATTCCGGGGCGGGGAAAACCTGACCTTTAAGTTGAATGGTGCTTACGAGTGGGAAGTCGGGGATAAAAAAACGAATTCAAATTCCGGGCTAATCAATTCTTACGAGCTGGGTGTGAATGTCGGGTTGTCATTACCCCGCTTGCTGGTACCCGACTTTCTGAAAAGCAACAAAGATTTTGCCGAGCGTACGAATTTTCAGGTAGGAGTAGATTTTTTGAATCGTCATACCTTTTTCCGGATGCTTTCTTTCACGGGATCTCTCGGTTATGATTTTCAATCCTCGTGGCGGGTATTCCACACGATCACCCCTTTGAAGATCACGTACACCCATTTGTTGCAAACCTCGAAAGAATTTGATGAAACGATGGAGAATAACCCCGCGATAGCGATGAGTTTTAAAAACCAGTTGATCCCTTCCATGTCCTACTCGTACACATACGACAGGGCGGCAACAAGACGGAATCCCAATCGATTATACTGGCAAAACACGCTGATGTCAGCCGGAAATATTCTTTCTGCCATACAATATATCACGGGAAATCACCAGGGGCAAAACAAAAAGTTGTTCGGTAATATCTACTCGCAATTCTTGAAATTGACCTCTGAGGTCATCGTGTATCGTAAGGTAACGGAGACCTCTCTTCTGGCTACCCGCTTTATGGGGGGCATCGGTTATGCTTACGGAAATTCCCGGGTGATGCCGTATAGCGAGCAATTTTATATCGGGGGAGCCAATAGCATCCGGGCATTCACGATCCGGTCGATAGGCCCCGGTAGCTATCATCAGGAAAGCGATAACAAAACGGCATACCTCGACCAGACGGGAGATATAAAATTGGAAGGGAACGTGGAACTTCGTTTTAAAATTATGTATCAACTGAACGGCGCCATCTTTTTGGATGCCGGTAACGTGTGGCTGTTGCGGAATGATCCGAAGCGTCCGGGCGGGGAGTTTAAGTTTGCCGGTTTGTTGAAAGAGATTGCTTTGGGAACGGGTTTCGGCTTACGTTATGACTTCGGTTTTATCGTGCTCCGGGGGGATCTGGGAATTGCTCTACACACCCCTTATAAGAATCCGGATAAGTCGGGATATTATAATATTCCTAAATTCAAAGACGGGTTGAAGTTTCATTTGGCCATTGGTTACCCGTTCTAAAAGGGAATATTGGCATGATATGACTTGATGTGTCATGCTTTTACCGGCATGATATTTTTAAGTGTTTCCTTACTTTTGTTGATGATGTTTTGAATTAGGCGGGAGATAAGCGGGTAATAAGCAACCCACTAGGAAGCACGGACGTGTCCCCTACGTATTAAAGCCGTTTGGCAACTGTCTTTGCTTTTTGGAGGGAATGTTTGTAGGAGATTTGTATTTACCTGTTTCCGTTTTACTTCCCCGTTAATTTATTTCGGATTCAAAATGAACGAGGCTGTCCTCAAAGTCTTATTCCGTATCAACAAACTACCCCCTCCAACTCCCCCTTACACAGGGGAAGGGTTGATAACCAAGCAAAAACCCCTCCTGTGTAGGAGGGGTTAGGGGAGGTAGTCGTTAAAGCATAGACTTGTTTGACAGCCTTTTTTCGGCGTGTTTTCTTTCCCTGAAATTTTCTGGGCAATTAGAAGGCAAACATGACACGCAATTGCAATTGATGGAAGTTTTTATCATCCGGGAAATACACGTTGCTTAAGTTCGCGTATTGATATTCTCCCATAATTTTGATATATTGATTGAAAGAATAATTCAACCCGAGTGTTACCGTGTGCATGGTTCCCCCGTCAATACTGGAAGAATAAGGGTAGTCCACGATTTTTCCGTTGGGATAGAATTTGTGATTACCAACAAGGAAAATATCCCCATCCGTAATGTCAGTTAAGTTCGTGCAAGAGTAGCGTGCAACGAGTTCCAAGCCACCTTTGTCTCCCATGCCTTTTAATAAGCCGTACTCGTCATCGTAAGTATAGGCTTTACCGCGAAGCAAGTAGCCGAACTCTACGTATCCGCCGTTCATGATTGTCGGGCGTAATTTGTTGCCACCTCTCCATCCTTCAACATTCGTCCAACTTTGTTGGCCACCCAGCTGACTTTCAAATAAGGTTTGATCGTCACGGTCTTTCCATACTTTTTTCCAGATAAATTCTCCGCGAGCGAATACGCGATTGCTCTTGAATAAGAATTCAGGACTGATGGTGAACGCGTCTTTAGCCCATGGTAGATCGCAACTTAAGAATTTAGTTGTTTCGTCCACGTAGGTTTGCATGTTGGCAGCCACGTGCATGTTTGTTTTGTAAACACCATCTTGGTAGACTTCGCCACCGTTGATTCTTTGATAACGTAACCCGGTACCGAATTGTAAGGTGATGTTGTTATCGTTTATCGGTTTCCATAACCAGCGTCCGCTCAAGCTGAATCCTTGGTAACCTTCTTCTTGGTCGTTGTATTTCAATTGGGAGAATATACCTTGATCTGCAAAGAAGTGTCTGTTGAAGAATTTGTAAGTAGCTCCTAGTGAACGTCCCGGAGCCAATGCTTGTGCAACCGACGGGCGGCTGATAAAGTGATAATTGTAGGAGCTGGTCATCATGCTCATGCTTGACGGTTCGTTGTAATAGCCGGCTTTTACCAGGTGGATACCTTTTAAACTTTCTTTAAAAGTGTATTGAGCGAATAGATTTTTTTGACTGAATTCACCTTTTCCGAAACCGAAGTCCGCGTAGATATACAATTTTCCGTAAGTCAGGGAGGCGTGAATACGGGCATCCGTGATAGCGGCACCGGAGTTCATCGGGGTCCATTCCGTGTGATAATAGGCTAAATCAGCGAACATACGACCACCGATGCTTGCTTTAAGATCGTTTTCTTTATTGACATATTTCAACAAAGGGTTTACATCTTCTTGGGCTTTCACTGCTGTGGTAGACAACATGGCGGCTACCATCATGACAGGTAATAATATATATTTTTTCATTACGATAATCGATTAAAAATTATTTGTCATAACCTAATTTTTCCAATACTTCACGTGCGTCCGGAATTTCTGTCGGAGCGGGGGATTTCCGGTAACCGAAATCTACCATGTATTGAAGACTCATGTCCGTGTGATTCGTGAAGAAGGCATCCAAATAAGGGGCTTCATAACGTGAACCACCTTCGTTACCCCAGTTGTATTGACCGAAGTATTTAGCCATTTGGTCGTAAGTATCGAAAGAGTACGGGTGGTTTTTCATTTTAGCACGATGGATCAAGTTGTGTTGCCACGGGTAATTTAATTCCGGGTAATTGTTCGGTGCTCCGGAAATACACGGTCCGATGTAGTGTGCTTTGTATTTTACACCCAAGTTGATGAACGAAGCGTACCCTTGCGGATCATCGTAAGCTAAGTCGGTTGCTCCGGTTCCTTTCCATAACAAGAAACACATTGGAACCTGGCCTTTGAACAAGTCGCATACGCGTGTCAAGCTTTGTAATGAGAAGGTTTGAAGGATGACTTTTCCGTTCGTGTTACCCACGTTGATTTTTCCATTTACGTAGAATGGGGTGTTTTCTGCTTCCTCGCCTCCTGCAATGATGTTCATGTTGAGTTTTTCCTGGAAGCCCGTTACGTTTTTCATTTGCAATTCATCGTACACCATTTGCTCGAAGTTAGACGGGTTTAACCACGGTTCTTTGAATTCGATGTAAATTCCGGGTGTGTTTCCGCTATTACCTTCTGCATCTTTTATATAGCCGAATTCATAACGAACGACTTTATCTTTTACTCCGAAGTTTACCGGGTTGCTGAATTCTTCGTTGGTGACAACCATTGTTTTTACAACTCTTTCATTGTTCGTCGCGCTACCCCAAATATTCACGTGACCGTTTGCTTGGTCGTCTCCATTGTATCTTTCCAGTTTGTATCCTTTGGAGTACATGATCAAGTCTTGAAGTGTAGAGATGTACTGGTGGTTCGTTGAAAATCCTTTACGAGCTTGTTCCTGGCTGGCGGCATCTTGGTTAAACCAAGTTCCTGCGTCCAAAAGCATTAATTCGTAATAAGTATAAGAGCAAGGATAGTTGGGCACGAATGCTTTTTTATCCGCGCTGATCAACGAGTCTATTTTTTGAGCACTGTAATTTAAAAGTTTATAGTATTCTCTTCTCGTTTTTTCCGGGAATCTTTCCCCGAAAACATCTTCAATGTTGGTGGTACGTTTTAAGTCAGTATCGTGTAGAGCAAGGATAACGCCATCTTTGGACACTTGCAAGTCTGCTTCTAAATAATCGGCACCCATCTCCCGTGCCCAGCGATAGGCAGCTTCGGTTTCTTCCGGAGTCCAATAGGTTGAACCGCGGTGAGCTACTACGGCATATTGGGGGACATAATCCCGTACTTTTTGTAATTCGGTTGATAGCGTGTCTACATGTACACGTTCTGAATCGACAAACGTGTCATTGAATTTTTGATTTTCGCAAGACATGAAAGCTAAGGCTATTCCACATGCCATTGCAATTCTCCATGATTTATTAACCATAATATTAAATTTGAATTATTTGGTGATCTTATTTTCTATTTTGTACCAGATACTGTTCCTCCTTGTAAGTGAAACCCACGAAAACGATGGACAGGGCGCAGGCAATGAGCAATAGTACGAACGTGCCGTCCCAGCCGAACGAACTCTGGGCGACGTACCCCATCACCACGTTCGCCAGGATGGCGGTGCCGAA
>ENA-UEQW01001360-UEQW01001360.1-human-gut-metagenome-genome-assembly--contig:-NODE-1360-length-20260-cov-5.046376_pt1 | contig 20260 bp, 36 predicted proteins | sample MGYA00242947_ERZ507947 | MGnify/ENA primary metagenome ERZ507947 (study PRJEB26167, sample SAMN06115421) | human gut metagenome | host: Homo sapiens | place: China:Guizhou | collected 2015-03-17... | reverse complement strand
AGAGGAGGAGGAAGAGGAAGACGTGGACATGAGTGGAGGTGGTCTGTTCGGTGGTGACGACGACGACTGGTAAACGTCAGGTAGACTTCGTGTACTACACGTGTTGTTTGTTAACTCCACATTCCCTTTGATTGTGTTGAATGTACCTTTTCCTTCAATTATCTTGAATATGCGTTCCCTTCAATTATCTTGAATATGCATTCCCCTTGATTCTCTTGAATCCACAATTCCCCTAATTCATGAGTCCAGGTATTGACAAAGCCGTCCTCTATGGCGTCACGTTCGCTACCCTGCTCGGCGCCATGGGTCTGACGTACTGCAGGAAGAACGTTCCTTTCTCTCCCTTGTGCATTAGTCTGTAGAAGCTCATCGAGCCCATCGATCTGAATGAGGGAGATAATCGATCGCTCTTCGGTTTTGGTGGAAAGAGCAAAAGTGGTTAATCGTTCCTATCGTTGTAACAATAGCGTTTTCTGTTTCTTGTATACTCATTGCTGTATTTGTCTTGTTGAGAGACTCCATTGAACGACATGGAGGATCATAGAGCCAACAGAGTTCACTTTCATCCCAATTCACGAAGTACACAACAGGAAAAGGCGTTCAAGCGCGTTCAGAATAATCCATTTCGGGAAGGGAGGATGCGAATTGTATGCCCTGCATATCTCCGTTGATGGCATAGGTGAATCCAGATCAGAATAAGCAAGATAAAGGTACGCTCTATGGGTTTTCGCTCACGGGGTAGATAAGGACATCGATGAAGTGATAAACGGTACATCTCGTGGTTGTTCATCCATTCATAGTGATGGAGTCCGCCGAGGTCGATGATGTGGAAGACGCCGTGAATTTGGATGACAATGGTTGGTTTTGAATGTACGAATCAAGCTCAGATCTCGTGGTAATGGATGCGGACGACTTCATCCAGAGAGCGGAAGACGCTCGTTTTGCTTTCGCTTCATGTCTGACCCCTAGTGAGAGACGAGAACCAGGGAATGAACGAGGAAGAGAACAGCGTTGACGACCCTGTGGAGGATGCGGCTCTTCTCAGTGAGTGCGAAATCAAGCGCGACTCTGTTTGTGTTCTGTGTCTCTCTCCTCGCGTGATGGTGTAGTCCTTCACGGGTCATACGGATTCGGTGCTGTGTGTCGCTTTCAACCAACGCCATCCGCTTCAACTGGCAACGGGAGGTCAGGACGATCAGGCGTTCATTCTCCAACTCTCTGACGACGTTCCTCCTTCCATTTCCAGCATTCCTCTCGCCGGGCACCAGGATAGCGTCTGTAATCTTGCGTTTAATGCAACCGGAGAACTCCTGGCTACGTGCGACATGAATGGAGTGATCAAGGTGTGGAACACGAAGAATGGAGAGCTGGTTAAGACGTTGGAGGGCCCCGAGGAGCCCGAGTTGCTCTGCTGGCACAACAAGGTGGATTCCGCCCTCCTGTCTGAATCGTAGAGCAACGTGATTTTTGCGTCTGGAAATGACTACAGCGTGTGGAGTTGGAGTCTGCCGAAGGGTATTCAGCTTCCCGTGGGACACGTGAGGAATCGTGACGAATAGATGTTGTGCGGCCACACGGACACGATTAGCGGCGCCACAATGAACCCCTCGGGCCAGCTGTTCATCACGGTGTCGCTGGACAACACGATGAAGCTGTGGAAGCTGAAGTCGCACGAGCTGGTGTACTCCTTCAAGGCGGACGAGTTGTGGCGTGTGGGCGGTGTGACGAGTAGACACAACTGGCACGAGGGCGGCGTGGTCTCCGTCGACTGCCATCCCACGGTGAGCGCGGGAAGGAGCGGTGACCCCTAGACGTCGCTGTGTGTCACTGGCGACAGAGCGGGCACGGTGTGTCTCACCAACGCGAAGACGCACCGCGTGCTGGGCAGATACGAGCACAAGAGCGAGAACCCCGAGGTGAACTGCAGCGTGGAGGCGTGGGGCGAGCGAGGTGGGCGTTACGCGTAGCGTGAAGTTCAACCGAGAGTTCAACTGGGTGGCGTCGGCGTCAATGAACGGCTCCGTGATCGTGTACGACTACGATGTGAATCGGGTAGGGACGGCGAGGTGGAGTGAGAGAGAGGTGCGCCAGGAGTTGAAGCACAACGGCGGGGTGGTTCAGATGCTGTGGCACCCCAACAACTTCGTGCTCGGAGTGAAGAGGCGTGAGGCGTAGGTGCTGGTCACGGGCTGTCTCGACGGCTGCATCTACGTGTGGGATGCGCGGAACGGACGGAATCTCTACACGCTGTCGGGACACACGGTGGCGTTGGTGCGGCGTGGTGACGAGTAGGATTTGCTGCTGGGAATGGACATCTACGTCCGCGAGAACAGCCTGTTTATTGCCTCCGTGTCGGACGACAAGACGTGCCAGATCTACCGCGTACGTGTGTATCGTGTTTGTCAAACAAATGAGTGGGACACTACACTAACAATGTATGTCAAACAAACGAATAGAACACTACACTAGCAATGAACCGACTGGCTTCACACCTACCCTTGTACAGCGGCAGCAACTTGTACGCGTTCATGTGCTTGCCGTTCTTCTCAATCTCCGCCACACTCTTCAACTCCCCCTCCAGCACGCCTCGCGGAGCACCAGGACACAAGTGCATCAGCTCGTCCAACTTCAGGTACTCGTGCTCATTCAGCAGCTTGATCACGCGCGTGCGAATCGAACCCTTTTCATCACACATTCTCCGTTTCCATTACCGTTGTCATCGTCTCCAGCACCGCCTTCCTTTCGCGCTGCTGCTTCATCTCACGCTCCTTGGACAGGTACAAATCGCGCTCGGCTAATCGCTACACTTCACACGCGACTCGCACGACCACCTGCTTTCGCTCCTGGTTCTGCTTTGCGGCCAGCATCCGCCTCTCCCTCTCCGTCAAGAAGTGCATTTCGCTTCTACGACGTGAAACAACGGAGACAAACCCACGTTTGGTTTGATTGCTTCTTGAGGCGAAGAATGGAGGCATTGAACTGCTTCGTCATTTTGTTCGCGCGCATTGAAAACGTCTCGGGACACGTTCCGTCGAAGATGATCGTGTTTTCGATCTCGTTGTCCGTAAACACCTTCGACAACTTCGATCCGTCGTTTTTGACTAGGTTATATATGCAGGAGTACTCATTCGGGTCAAAGCCGTTGCTCTTCATGTCCTGGGGCTTAAGCGTGATGGAAATCTATCCATTTAGCGTAGCCGGACTAGTGAATTACGTTATCGTCGATCTTTTGAAGATTTCCGAACGAGGAATCGGCTATTGATAAGAACGCCATAACGATCAGAACGCTTGAACTTGTCGATCATGTCTGCCACGTCTTGCTACGAATCAGGAGGGAGAATCCAATATCCCACCGGAACGGCAACGACGATCGCGTTCTTCATTTCGTCCTTTGTGTCCACGTTCCAGTTCCCCTTCTTGAACAGGGGCGATGATTCCGAGGCCATTTCCCACGAGACAACAATTGAGTGAACAAACACGTGTAGCTAGAAGTATGTCACAAAACTAGATGTGCGAAGCATCCTCCGACGCCCTTCTCGGCGAGAGGAGCAGCGGGGCACTGCGAGAATACCCGGTCTTCAAGATACTGAAGGGATCGGATGAAACGCTGAACTCTTTCGGGAAGTCGTCTCCGTTCACGGACTCCAATATGGAATCCACATCCCTCTCCCAACCCAGATAGGAACACAGGGAACGCACTCCCGTGTCGCAATCGCCGATGAAGCAAACATCACGATAGCAGCTACTCATGCCACAGAATCGGAACGGACCCACTGCTTCACGGTTGATCAGCACGCGCGGCGTGGAACTACGCACGCACTCCACAAGACTCGCCAACGGCTCCACAGACAGGGAAGTACCCAGAACCAGCAGCAAGTCGCAAGACGAGAGATCCCGCTTCTTAAACCAGGTGAACTTCAGCGGCAGCTTCTCGCCGAAAAACACAATACTGGGCTTGATTAAGCCGCCACACTCGCAATGCGGAATGGAGGACTTCTCCAGACATGCCTCCACATACTCTGTAGAGTACACCTTGTTGCAAGCGATACAGGAACACGACTCCACATTCCCGTGAGTCTGAATCAGCAAATCATCATCGATGCCGACCACCTTCTCCAAGCTATCGATATTCTGCGTGTAGTCGCGCAGCAGCAGTCCTTTGTCCTGAAGAACACGGATGAAGGCGTGAGTGAACGTGGGTTGGTACGCTTTTCGCAGATTCTTCTATGTGTCAGTACCACCACATTCGCGTTACAAGATAGAACGAATAGTACTTCTCCGGATTGTTGATGAAGTACTGCAAATCGAACAACAGCTCTGGCTCGGGAAGATCGTAGTCTTCCAGGTTATAGTACAATCCGCTTCCGGGAGTACGAAAATCGGGTATTCCAGCAGACACGGAAATACCGGCTCCAGAAAGCACACATATCTTCTTTATGTCTCCTCGTTTGATTGCAGCTGCAACGCCCTCGAGGGATAGATCCTTGTGGAGCACGGAGTCTCCATATAGATCTTCATCGTCCATGGACGCCCCACTTTCCACTTGTCCCATTACAGTTCAATGGTTTGGTAATAGTGCCGAATAGAGCAATCACCCGTTTCAAAGCACATGATCAGTGGTCTCTTGTGTATCCTTGATTGTCATGGATCACTGCACGTGGAATACGTACTCGCATACGAAAACAAACAGTTCACCAGAACTTGCACGGGATCCACTTGTCGATAACGCGCTCTCCGTCCAAAACGTAAAACACGGGGTGCTGTGCCGCTGTCATACAAGAGTGGTTGGGATACACCATCAACACTTCGCCAATGCGGTATTTGGAATAGTCAATGGGAGTATCGGACGTCAGAATGGCATGCTCCTGGCTGATTCTATGAGTCACGACTCCTTCCAACCAATCCACTTCTGAACATACAACTCGGGATGTCCCCGAATCGTTCCCCAGTTCGACAGCCCGCTCTTGTCCTTACTCAACGGAATACCGCCACCATCCGTCAGAATCGTGTTGCGGTCCGGATAGAACGACAGAATGCGCGTGAGCAATCTGCCCGCATTGCTCTCCACAGAAGGGCAGCTGCCGATGTGGACCTGATGACGGTCAAAGCAGCAGTAGTTGCCCGCATGGATCTCGGTGACACCTTCCCAATCATCCGAGAGAGTGCACGCGGGAGTAGACCCACAAGACACCACATGGACAGCAATCCCGTTCGCCTCCAGCCCCTTGCGCACCGAAACCATGCGGTCACGCTCCTCCTTCGCTACACGCTTCACATCCTCCATGGTAGCCTGGTCATAGGAATGACCCGCATGGCTGTACAAACCCAGGAAGGAACCGGTGCGGCTCTTCTCGATGTACCACGCGAGGCTGATAATCGCCTGCGTATTCGCGTAGTCGATTCCGGCACGGTGGTAACCCGTATCGATCTTGATCAGAACCCCATACTTCCCGTTAGTTGTATCAAGCAGATCGATGTGCTCCTTCATGTCCACGAGAACGTTCAGGTGCTCGATTTTGTGAGAATAGACTTCCAAGTCCTTCAATTGGTGCACTCCAAACGGGATGCCCAGTCTATTTCGTCAGCTACGTTCAGATATGTCTACGTGATGTTCTGGAACCCGTGATCAGCGAAGTACTTCAACTCCGCCATGGTGCTCACAATAATCGCCTGCTTCTCCTTGGGAATACCCTCCACCTGAAGGCGGGCTCCCTCGATAGTTTTGTGCGTCTAACGCTTGAAGACAACCACTTCGCACCATACCTTCACATGCACGCGAAGTCCCACTCCGAGACGATTCGCCTTGTCAACCATAGCCTTACAGTTCTTCTAGTCGTCACCACTCAGACATGACAGAAGACTACCTTAAAAACAGGCAGGTCGATAGCATACGCGGGAGTGCTCACTTCTTGAATAGAGTATCCAGGATTACTCATGAGAATAAGAGAATTGTGTTTCTCCTCTTGGCGTCATGGCCTACAATCCTTCTCTCTTCGCCCCAGCGAACGAGAATCCCACCCCATCCTTCGCTGATGTCGAAGATGAGTACGATCCCGAGTATCCCCTCGATTCATCCACTACTGAATAGGAAACCGAACTCGTATTTGCTTGTATGCGAGAAGAGGAAGAGAGAGGAGGAGGAAACTGAAAAGGTGTTTCTTGTGAAGCAACAACTCGCCGAGGTAGCCATATTGCATCTATATGAGTGTAGAATGAGCGCCACATGGTGGAGGAGAGAAAGAAGCTGGAGCAGGACATTCGAAACGGAAAGATCTTTGATAAGGTGGAGCCGTCAGGACAGGGACGCGGCGTTGCAATGACACTTCCCGCTTGGATGACCGAAGTCGGCTCATTCCCCGCCTCTTTATCCGTAGGGAAAGGTGAAATAGTTCAAATCGTGTACTCTAGACCCTGTTTATCGGAACAAACACCCCACACGATCATGTTACAGAAAACTCACGGCTTGCTAAAGAGAATGTCCATTCCGGGCGCAGCCTTCAACAGCATGCCCTGCTGATACTCCGCCTCCAAAAGGGCGTACAGGAGATTCGGACTCTGGCGAAGAAGGGACTGCGCCTGCATCGGGTTCTTCTTCGCAATCGTTGTGAGATTGTGCAGAATCTCCCTCAATTCCGAAAAGGGCATCTGCTTCAGATATGTGGATTCCTATAGAATTACACGATTTCACCATGTCGTCTTACACTGTCCTCGTTGCTCTTCATGAGAGAATCGATCGGGGAAGTGTACAAGTGGCCTCCGTCAAACACTTCTCGCCTGCAGTGCATCGCCGCTCTTCTGCATTCCTCCGGAGAGCTGAACTCAATGAACGCGTAGCCGTTGTTCTCTTCCCCGTCTTCACGCTTTGAAAGTCTATGCCTTATCTATAACACAATATCACACCTTAGCGAAACGATTGATCCAGAAGATAAGAAGAAAGCGATGAGATCCTTCTCTTTCGTGGAATACGGAATATCGCTCACTACCTTTAAAACACCGCAAGTAAGATTACGAAATAGAGTGTTCGCAGGTATCATTCTGTGGCGGCAACACGATTCTGAACAACAAACACCACACTGCTCCATTCCTCCCATGATCTCCTCTCTTGCCTTTGAGCACTGACCACACTACGGTTCAATTTCATGAGATGCCGTCACCTTCGATATGATCTCCTCCAAATGCGTGATGTACTCCATGCTCTTGTTGTACTCCGCCTCCAGCTTGTTCGCATATTCCGACAGTTCTGTCAACTGCATCTGCAACGACTGCAGCGACTCCTCCTGTTGCTTCTTTTCTTCCTGCAATTTCGCGTACACCTCGTGCGTCATCACCACATCCGTTCCCTTGGACGACGAATCGCCATTCTTCCGAAGCTCGTCGTTCTCTTCTACACGTAACGAAGAAGCAGAACTCGTGCTCTGGAGCTGATCGATGGTCTTTTGAAGTGCGGATTCGTGGTAGTTGGCAAGCACAGTGCGCTAATCATCAAATGGATTCCCCACCCTCACGAGCTGTGAATTCACCTCCTCTATCTGCTGCTTGAACTCCTCCCTCTTCTTCTTGTAACCCTCACTTTCCTCCTGCATCTCATAGCGCCATGCCACACCCACATCGAGTCTTCGTTCCAGCACACGCAGCTCCGACATTCTCTTTTCCATATCCCGCTTCATCACTCTGACTATCACCACTCGGATCATGCCAATACTCGTTCGAGTGATCCTTGAGCGAGCAACTCTCCGTCAAAGAACCGATCTTCTCACACAACTTCATCTTTTCTTCTACGAGAATTCCCACTTCCTTTCGTACTACATGTCAGGGAGCAGCAGCAGTGATACAGCCATCCAGCTCATTCTGCGTCTTCTTGTGCTTCTCCGTTTCCGTACTCAGCTCCATCTGCTTCATACGGTAGCTCTACCCTTTCACACGGCGCAGAGAATCCCACCTCTTCCAGTTTCGATATCTTCGACAGCAAATCGCGCACATCCTCGGATGAAAACGAGTTCTCCATGCTCTGGTTCATTTCCTGTCAAACGACTAGGATGGAGGGAATTCTCTCTTCCCTCGAAAATCGCACGTCCCCCTCACAAGGAATAAAAGCGAGAATAATCATCCTCATCCGGCTTGATGACCAGAGAGGGTCTCCTTTCACATAATGCACTTCATGGCATGCTTCTCCATTGCAACTGCATTCCATTACCAATGCTTAGCCCCGCTGCCTTGTACTCATTCTCCAATTCTCTGATTGACAGCCGAACGACACGAGCACGTCAAATCACACTGCATTCCCGAGGCAGACCCATTCCAGGTCCAAAACGGCCCCTCATGGTCAGCTGCCTCTCCACGCCAACTCGTCAGGGAATGCATTTCACGCGCTTTCCTTGTGTGTACAGCGAGATTGCACAGTATGAGAGAAAAGGACACTCACAAATCGCAGCGACGTCCAGAAATCAGGAAGAAAGCGACCGCAGAACCATCCCTCTTGTCCTCCCGCGGTTATTCAGCATTGAATTATGGGCATGTTTCTACGGTTGGGATAAACCCCACAAAATCTCTTAGAATGGCCGAAAAACCTAAGGGAGTCAAATACGCCATCAGACCCTTCGCCGCTGGCGGGTGTGCTGCCTGTTTCTCTACCTGCTGTGTTTGTTAGCAATTCGTTTTCTTAGCTCTAGATTTTCCCTTTTGATATGGTCAAGACGCGAATTCTGCTCTCGACAAAGAGCAGTAACGTTCCCTCGACTTTCACTACAGTGGTGAAATACATCTACAAGAGAGAGGGTCCCTTGGGCTTTTACCACGGCCTTTCCGCTGCCTTCATGAGAGAAGCTGTCTACGGTACGGCGCGTCTTGGCATTTTTGATACTCTTTCCGCCACTCTCAAGAAGAAGCAGCATGTGGAGGCGATTCCCCTGTGGGAAAAGGCACTCTGCGGCTTAGTGGCTGGTGCACTGGGCGGTATCATGGGCAATCCCTTCGATATCTCTCTTGTGCGTATGCAGGCGGATGGCGTGGCTCCGCCCGAGTTGAAGCGTGGCTACCACAACGCGTTCCAGGCTGTGTGGAAGATCGCCAGAGAAGAGGGTGTTCTCTGTCTCTGGAGAGGAGCTGTCCCTGTCGTGTGGAGAGCTATCGGTATGAACACGGGTCTTTTGGCGTCGTATGACCAGGGAAAGGAGTTCCTGACGAAGCACTTCCCCGATCATCACTATCTGTGCTCTTTTGGAGCGAGTGGCATTTCCGGATTCATTTGCTCCTTCACGGCTCTTCCCTTCGATCTGGTCAAGGTGCGTATCATGAACATGCATCCTGATCCCGTAACAGGAGAATTGCCCTACAAGGGATTCATCGACTGCATCAAGAAGATTTATGTTAACGAGGGCTTCCTACGCTTCTGGAAGGGGTACTGGGCCTTCTACTCGCGATCTGCCCCCCACGGTATGATCACGCTAATGACGAAAGAGTTCTTCACTGCCGGCTACAACAAGCTGTTTAATTGCTGCTAATTGGCATACGCTATATCCACAACTATTGATAGATGCCTCTCTTTGTTTGAAATCCCCTCCCATTCATTCCACCCCACTCCGAATGTTACTGGACCAGGAGCGACTGCCCTCCTTCTACAACGACGTCGTGTCCCTCTCCCTGAAAGAACGCTCTCCTGTCCTCATCCTCGTCGCAAGAGACGTGGATGCGCTCTGCGCCTGTCGCGCACTCACAGTAGGTTGAATGACCCAAGATTTCACAGATAACCACCACCACCAGCGAACTCACTCCCCCCTAGTCCCTGCTGCGAAAGGACGGCATATTCTACAAAATCAAACAAATCTCGGGATACATCGACATGCAGAAGGTGAACCAAACTTGCATCGACGGAAACGAAGACGTAGACTCCGCCGCTCCCCCTCACTCCTAGCTCCGCACCATCGTCATGCTCAACTGCGGCGCCACCATCGATCTGGCGGCCAACCTCGCCCTCACTCCCGCCCTCAAGTGCCTCGTGCTCGACTCCCACAAGCCCATTCACATCAACAACGTCCACGGGTCCGACCAGGTGCTCGTGGTGAAGGACAGCTCCGTGAGTGAGGAGAACGTGCCGAGCGAGCTGTCGGAGAGCGAAGACGAGGAGGACGAGGAGGACGAGGAGACGCGGAAGCGCCAGCGCGAGCGACGCGAGGCGCACGAGAACAAGCGTCGACGCCTCATCGAGTACAACGCGTTCAACTACTACTCGTGTCCGTGCTCGATGCTGGTAGCGGCGCTGAGTGGCGGTGAGGGGTAGGTGTACACGCTGGTGCGCGAGCTGGACCGCATGGACAACGACCTGCTGTGGCTGTGTCTGGTGGGCGTGACGGACCAGTACCTGCGCGCCCACATCAGCGACCTCTTCTACGCGTCCTGCTACGCGGAGCTGACCACGTGCGTGGAGAGTCTGAATCTCCAGAACGGCGCCGTCGGCACCATCCAGCAGTCCTTCGAGCCGCGCTTCCTCCTTTTCCGCTTTTGGTCCCTTTACGAGAGCATGGTGCACTCGGACTTCTTGGTCGCGCGCCTCCAGCTCACCCACTCCGCCAGTACCGCCCACTGCGAGGACTCACTCCCAGACCGAATCCGCGTGAACGAGCTGCTGACGCGCATCGGCGTGTCGCTGAAGGAGAGCAAGGAGCCGTAGGGCTGGCGCCGCGTGCTGTTGTGTAGATACGGCTTCCTGCCCCTCAAGGTCCGGCTCGAGCTGCCCCAGCGGCTCCAGAGCGTCAGCGACGCCTTCCCCATCGACGGGCTCTACTACGACTCCTTCCTGCGGCGCTACGGTGGGCGGAGGCGAGCGCGCTGACCCCTAGACGTGCGCACGGAGTTCTCGGCGGCGGACGTGGCGAACGCGGCGACGGCGCTGTTGGAGCAGTGTGTGAGCGAGGGCGAGCTGGTGAACGAGCACGTGCGTGGAGGCGGCGCGAGTGAGGCGTAGTGGGAGGAGAACTGGAACGAGGCGTACGACGCGCTGCTGACGGAGCAGAATCTGGACGTGCTGAAGAAGGGCGTGTCGCTGTGCCAGCAACAACAACAGGCGCTGTTACGCATCGGCGCGAGCATCCTGGAGAAGAAGGCCATCCACGTGGCGGAGTACTTCCGCTACACGTACCTGAGCGACCTGCCGGAGGCGGACGCGCTGACCTTCACACAGGTGGGGGCGTGGGACGTGTGTGAGTCGTAGCCCATCATGCTCCAGCGTCTCGCCCAGTACATCGTGCGCGTCCAACAACAGGCGCGTGAGTGGGTGGGGAAGAAGGCGCGACCGTACCTGCTGTGCGTGCTGAACCCGCAGAGCGCGGCATACACGGTGACGGGCGTGACGTGCGGGAAGGAGGGCGAGGCGGAGATGAAGTGGGGCTGGTGGGTGTTCGTGACGCGTAGCAACTTCAAGATGATGTTCCAGCGGACGATGGAGGCGATGGAGGCGCGGTGTCGACTGGACTCGTTCAGCGGTTCGGTGATGCAGATCCACAAGGACGAGTTGCTGTCGTTTGTGTTCGAGCTGCACAAGAGCATCCAGGAATTGTACACGGAACTCATCCCCGAGTCCTCGTGAGAGAAGTGTTTGTTGGAGCAAAGAGGGCGGAATTCCCGCGATGAGTCGCGTGAAGGGAAATCTCGGTTGGAGCGCCAGATTTCGATCCAAATCGAAGACTCGTATCCTTTCGCAAGGTATTGCACTAAACGGCAACCAGTCCTCTTTGAATCTATTGAATATTCGCAAACATGCTCGCTTTCGCAGGTAGGCGCTCCGCGGTCGTTGTGGGTGATGATGCGTAGGTGTAAAGATGATGGCTACGAGAAATGGTGCGGTTGGGAGCGCGGGTGTGAAGTGTAGTTCGTCTCGCCTCTACAGTGGTGGGTTGTGCCCGCGACGCGTTGAAGACGCTTCCGTACAAGAACGCCGTGAAGTTCTGTGGGGAGAAGGAGCACTTCAACTACACCCAGTTGCTGGTAGGTGTTTTGGGGGAGGTGGCGCGACTCACGGTGTGCAGGACAAGATCCGCATGCTGTCGAACGGCTTCTATGAGTTGGGGATGAAGCCTGGCGACTCTGTGTTGACGTGGACGGACAACCGTTCGGAGACCCTGGCGTCGTTCTACGCGTGCGCCATGACGGGCATTCGCTGCGTCACGGTGGACCCCTCGATAAAGGAGGCGGATGTCCTCGTGTAGGTGTTTGTGAGCGTCGTTGAGGGTGCAGTGATATATTGCGTGAGGTGAACCCGAGCACGGTGATATACAACCCGAGCACAAAGAGAGATGTTCGCGAGGGCGTTCTTCGCGAGCTGATTCCCGAGTTGGTGAAGGGTGGTGGAGTGTGCGTTGCGTGAGTCGTAGCGGACAAGGCGATGATGCAGGAGCCGCTGCACTGCCGCTCGTTCCCGAATCTGCGCACAGTGTGTTCGACGGCGTGGGAGCACTCCGCGCTGGACGGCGTGCTGAACTTCCGCGCGCTGATGGTGGACCAGACGTTCCCCGACCTGGTGTCGGAGGTGTCGAAGCGTATGGAGAAGGATCCTGAGAGCGTGTTGCTGCGCAGCTACGCGTACAGCGAGGGCAAGGTGTGGAAGAGTCGCGACATAACGCAGAAGCAGGTGAGCGAGTGGGCGACGCGCGTGGCGACGAAGCTGGAGCTGACGGCGGACTCGATCGTGTGTCTGGACCTGCCGCTGGTGTGTGTGCGTTGGCGGCGTGACGTGTAGTTCATGCCTCTGTCGCTGGTGACGGCGGTGGCGTGCATGCAGAAGAACGCGATGTTCGTGGTTCCGAGCGCGGATCGCTGCTACGCGTCGACGCTGGAGAAGGTGGCGAAGGAGAACGTGACGCAGATCGTGACGTCGGAGAAGAACGCGGCGCTGTTGAAGCACGAGGCTCCCGCGACGCTGAAGATGGGTTTGTATCCGGTAGGCGCGAGGTGTGTTGGTGAGGGGTAGACGGAGTGTGGCGTGTGTAAGCCGATGACGGGACTGAAGACTGTGAGTTTCTGAGCTGAAAGTAATTGTTCTTTATGGGGTGTTTGTTGAGTGTTTCGAGTTCAGAGTTCGTTTCGGAGTTGTGAGTGAGTTCATTTCGGAGTTTGTGAGTTCAAAGCTAGCACGTGTTCCACAAACACTCCACACACCGAACTCACTGTTGAAGTCGTGTCCCTCCTCTCCCTCGCTCAGATCCAGAGTCTGGGTGATCGAGTCCAGGTCCATCGGCTCCACCTCGTTCTCGTCGTCGCTCATGTCCAGACTCTGCATCAGCGTGTCCAGACTCTGCTCCTCCGCCGCCGTCAGACCCTCCTGCTTCGTCTCGCTCGGCTTCTGTAACGAGCTCTCCAACATCGCCAGCTCCAGCATGTACTAACGCTCACACCTCCCCACATGCCCCACGTCGCGACTCGGGTCCTTCACGGGCAGCTTCTTCTCCTCCTCCTCCGAATCGATGTCGAACACCTCGCTCTTCTCTGTGTTCGTTGTGTTTGTCGTGTTCTCTGTGCTTGACGTATTCGTCGTGCTCGTCGTACTCACAGCATTCACAGCATTGCGCCCCTCCTTCCGATGCACCAGCTCTCGCCACAGCGCCGACGACGTGTCCAGCAACAGACTCTCGTACACCTCCAGACGGTTCTTCTCCGCCTCCGGCTTGTACTCCTCGCGCGTCTCCTCCACGCGCAGCTCCACGTACATCGTGTTCCCACATCTGCCCATTACCCACACCACCTCGCCCTACCTCGGGTCGTTACACGCGCCGTCCAACTGCTCCTTCTTCAGCTGGATGCTCCTGCCCTCCACGTACCCCGTGTGCAGCATGCACCGACACACGCTGCTCCGACTCCCGTCCTCGCGCACCTCGCGCACGCGGATCACGATGTTCCCCTACCCCTCACGACGCCCCTCCTCGCCCACGCGGATCACGCGACCCCACGCGATGTCCACGCTGCCCTCCTTCTCCGCCGGCACCGCCACGCGCGTCGCGAACAGCAGCGTCCCGCAGTTGAACACGTCCACCTGCACTGTCGGGTTCGCGCCACGCAACGGCAGGTCGTGGAGGTGGAGCGAGTGCAACAGCAGCGCCTCGCGCTTCAGCGGCACGCACTCCAACAGCTGGCTGAAGTACTGCACGTACCGCCGCTGCGACGGCGTCGTCAGCTCCTCCACCTTCCCGCCGCGACGACTGCAACACAGGTGCAGCGCCTCCGAACAGCTATCCATCCACCCCAGCCACGCCAACAGACACGCGCACACCGTCAGCGTCCGACCCTTCCCCGTCTACGCCTCACTCCCCCGCGCTCCTCCCACCAGACAGTGCACCACCACCACGTTCTCGGGACTGTCGCTCAGGTACGTCTCCATCGCCACGCAAATCTTCATCAGCATGCCCAGCGACGGCGCCGGCATGCCCATCAGGTCGTACGACACCACGTGGTCGTTGAACAGCATCGTCTCGTACACCTCGTCGCTGAGGTTGAAGATCATGTAGTGGTCCTTGTGGTGGGTCTCGAGGAAGGACGCCACGATCTCGCGCATGTTGTACTTGACGTTCGGGTTGGGGTGCTGGGGCCATCCGGGAAAGCCCATGGCTGGAGGTCACTCAACAGATCTAATCTTACCGATAATGTTGTTTGTGATGTATGTCAAATCTTCCGGTCGTCGCGAAACCACCTCCTTCATCACCTCCGCCGCGTTTTCACTAACTATGCGTGTTTCACGGCTCCAGCCACCTACTTTCGCCCACCTTCTCCTTCGCTACCTTCAGGCCCTATTCGTTGAGAGGGGGGCGAAGGCGGACGTACTTCACTCATCACTTGAGATGTCGCTTTCAACGCACCTCCCGCCTTCTTTTTCACGTCGTCGAACCAGCTGGACCACATTTGGGTTGAAGTGGAGAAGTGAGTTTGAATGTGAGTGTTTTGAGTTTGAGTCTTTCGAGTGTGTTTGTGACTCCTCCAAGTGTGTATGTGACTCCTCCAAGCGCGCTTGTGATCGCGACTCAATCACCTTCCACACGTGTACAACAAGGAGGGGAGTAAAACTGAAGCGCCTTCTTCTCCGAGAAGAGTCCGTCGTCCTTGAGAAGCGTGTTGCACTCCTTGCACACGAGCGAAGCCTTGGTGTTGACGAAGCCGCACCTCGGACACTTCAGAGGAACCACCTTCTCGTCGAGGATGTTCGCCTCGCTCGTTCTGCCCGAGACGAGGTGCGAGTCCGTGACCGTCTTGAGGAGCGACATCTTCTCCATGCCGTCCGCGTCGAGTCTAGAGGTGAGGGGTGGAGGGGAGAGGCACATCGTCGTTTCTGGATTGAACACCCTAGCTGTGAAATAGGCGAATAGACTCTACTTCTTGTGCTTTAGAATATACCGTATCACGTATAAGAGAAACGCAATCACCAGATACGGCAGAATCGCTCTCCAGAAGGACTGTCTCGCAGGAATATCTTCCACCACCGTTGACATCATCACTACACATGACAACGAATAGAAATAACAACATTCGTTGTCCTTGCCGTACTTCTCACATTTGGTCATGTAGGAGGTATAGGAGTCTGGAGCTTTGAATGAGACTCTCTGCCTCGAGCCGGATGTAACTTCGACGGAAGCCACGACTTCAGCTAATCATGACGAAATCGCTTAAGAGTGGACGCTTTCGGTTCATAAGGTAACACATCGTATATGCGTTGATGTTCGTATGAACGTAGTACGATATCGTCTTTCGCGTACGTCGGATGCTCGTAATCTCAAACCGTCCTATCCTTCACAGACGGGCATAAGCAGTACCGTCTCCAGTCACAATATGCTGCAACAGGGAGGTGTGATCCGCATCGACGACGTGATTCGGACTCGACAAGCAAACGATGTTGTATTCCGTATTCGGCTTGAGCTGTGTAAGCGTTAATACTCCGTGTTCTACTGCTTACCAGGAGTGCACTTCCCTACGCACAACGAACGATCCCCTCTTCTTCATAATCTTCGCTGCGTCGAACTCCTCCGTCGTTGTGGCATCGCACCACACCATCCCGTCCTCTGTCACATTCACGGCAATCTGAACCGATATGGGAGTTATTGAAAGGATCTCTATTTGGATTCGTTTCCCAGATGCGTCTGGTTCGCTCGGCGCACGCACGTCTTCCTCGTCGACAGGAACCTCTCCTTGGGTCAGGTCCTCTATAACTGGATCGTCTCTCACTAGAAGCGTCAGCACCAAATCACACGAGTACAAGACGGAGTGACGGTCCCCTTTTGAACTAGAGAATTGTCGAAGGACTCGGTGTCCTAGTATGAATGCGTGAATCAAATCCCACTTCACCCAACGCAAATGAAGCAATGAAGACGAGCAGATAGATCACTACACAGGGTCACCGGTCGACAGAATCGCTTACAGAAAAAACAAGTCCTCTTCATCCTGGATGGAAATACAATATCGATTTGACCCGAGCAAGGAGACAGTATAATAGATGAGCATGTTTCGTATCAACAAGAAGTGTACTGTGAAAAGGACGATATACTACAAAGGACAGCTGGAGAAAGAAGAGGAAGCACCCTAGTTGAAACGACCCCGAATCCTCCGCGCCAGCTGTATGTCTCTGACCATCACTGTAACTCGCTTTGCGTGAATCGTGCAGAGATTGCTAAACGGGGTGAGATGAAGGGATACGGTCGAAAAAACATACGCATCTTCAAATATGCTCGTCAGATAGGCTTCTGCGGCGCACTGCAGCGCTTCAATAGCGGTCACCGTCCAGCGAAGATGCTCCCTCGAAAAGTTCTCTGCGGTTTCCTTCACCTACGAGTGAGCATTCAAATGGGAAAGCCGACGAGGCGGGCAAAGGGGAGCTTGCGGATGAGGAGTTCCGTCGAGTTCTGGTACTTCCGTATTTCTCTCAAGGCCTTCGTTCCCGGACGGAAGCGTTTCTTCTTGCCTTTGGAGAGGGCGCTGAGCATACTCACCGGCTGGGGAGCCTTTTGGGCCATGGGATTCACTTTGGTTCCTTTTTCGACGTGAGCAGTGCGAGCCATAGAGAAGGTTCTTATTTGAAATCTACAGGGTGTTCGGGTTTTTGGGAGCGGTTCCAAGAAACAGAGAGGAATGAAAAGAATACAACGTAGCATACACAATATAAACTGCCACATTCTATTGCGAGGTAGCCCAAAACTGTTTCAGGACGTTTTCATCCAGTTTTGCGCCATGCTGTCTCTTCAGAATTAGAGGCTACTCGTCATCCACACCGACACACAACCCACTATACCCTGACTGTACTGACATGGCGGGGCAGCACACTGAGGCTTGAGAGAAGGTTCGGACCATTGCGACTCGGCTGCAGTTTCACTACAGCAGCAATGACTTGAATACGACGAAGACGAAGATGACGACGAAGAAACCGTGTCGAAGGGATGATTATGATAGCCAGGCGGTGGTGTGGGAGGAACAACCACAGGGAAGGAAGGACCGTCACTCTGCGGGAACGAGGGAACGCGAGGAAAGGTGGATGTGGAGGAATGCGTCGAGTGGGTGCTTTTCTCGCTTAGGCGCGAGAAAGCACGACTCACGGAACGGAACATGCCGGTGATACCGGACTCGGAGGTCGAGCGCTCAGAGGAATCATGAGGTTGGTGGAGGGAATGGCTGTACGACACTTCGGGCGCGGACACGCGGTCGAGGCCAAGCATTCGGCGAACGCTGGGCTCTTCGTACGTGTCTGCATGAACATCGAGCGGCACCATCGAATCATTGATTTCTCTCTGAATGTAGGGAACGGGTACAGCTTCATCATAATCAGGAATAGGAGGAGGGATAGAGAAACCGTAGTTGTTCACTCCGACGGGTTCATCCATGGAAGACGAGACTTGGTCCTCGAATAGAATGGGCTCGGGACAAGTAGGGAAGGCGCTTGAACCCGTATTCGACGGCTGAAAGCGGTAAATGGGAAGAGCCTGAATATCGTCTTCCGGCACGCCGAAATCGGGTTTGATAGAATATGACGAAGAGAAACCCTTGTTGGCGACAGCGGGGAACGCGGAAGGGGAACGAGCAGCAAAGCCCCCCCTCGGTTGCACAGCACCGTGTCTCTCCAACATGAGTTTGTGCTTGTCGTAGGGCTACGCATGACAAACGGAGAATGCGAATACGTTTGAAACTGTATGCCTGTCTCGGTTGGCACACAAGGGGCATACAAACAGAATGTGTCGCTGTTGAGAGCAAGCATCACAGATGTAGTGATTGTTGCAATCAAGAGGGTGTATGCCCGCCGCAACCCTCCCACAAAATGAGCAGACGCTACTTATTGCTAAAGCTCAGCATGATGACAAAACGAATCTACCCTTTCCATTCTCTGAGATGGGCGCTAGATTGGGCATAGAACGCTAGAAGCTGCGGAGTATTGCAATAGTAATAGATGTGACCGTCTGTTTTCCTGCTGCTCACACTATTTATCGAGTGTACAGTAGTGTTTGGGAGAGATACGGTTCCGCGACTCTCCGTTTGGGGATTACCAAAACGTATATTTGTTCGATTCGGTGTGGTGTATCACACGATACACGTCGTCAGTAGAGCAAACAGAGTGCCAAACCATTCATTAAACAGCCAAACTGAATACACCTTAGAACATCTTGTTCATAATTGCCTTGCTCTGCTCATAGCACACGAAGCAGGCGGCGTTGCCCAAGAACGCACGAATCATACAGGGAGTGAAGCCGGGGAAGAACGCCTTCACACCACCCTCCTTGAACAATCTCTTGGCGCAGTCCAGGAAGCCCTTGTACTTGCGGTCCGCCTTCACAATGCTGTCAACCTGAAGTTGGGACTACGAATCACGGGGATAGTATTATGCCACCTTCACGATATCGATGGGATAGACACCCGCCCAGTAGGCCAAACCGCCCACGCCTCCCGCCATGAACTGGGTGAACATTCCCTGATACTGCATGTCGCTAAGGGGCTACAGATAATCACTACCGCTAACACGTACCTGTCCGTCCTTCAGGCACATGCGACGATACCACTCATAGACACCGAAGTAGAGGGAAACAGCGATGACATCACGAAGGAGAGTCGTGCAGAATCCCTGGTAGCAGCCGAAAATGCCGTTCGTCTTGATGATCTTCTTGATCGCGCCGCCCACAGTGGTGAACTGCGCCTTGTACTCCGGATTGTCCTTCGCGCGAATAATCTGGACCTGCAGCTGCGACTTGAAGAGATCCATCGGCGTCTCGACAAACGCGACGGCAACACCGGTGCAAGCGCCAGCCAGGAAGGTGTTCGGGAGAGACAGGATCTCTCCATGGCCAATGATCTCCTTCATCTGACCGTAGGTGAGGAACTGGACGGCGTTGAAGATCATGTTGCCTACGTCTCACGCGGTGCAGCGACACAATACCCCACAGAGGAGAAATGAAGCCCTTGTAGAATCCGCCAACACCCTCCCACTTGATCGTCTTCTTGATGCAATCCGTCATGTTCTTGTAGATGGGATTCGCGGGATTCTGGGTCTGCAGTCGTGGAAATGAAGGAACGGATTACATGCATAATGCAAGGATATTCACCTTCAGCGTATCAAAGGGGTGACCGACGGCGACGATACCGATGCCTCCAAAGCATCCAGCAATGAGATCCTTGGCCATCAATCTGGCGTTCGACTGTTTTTTGGACATGGACGAGGTGTATTGAGGGTTCAGCTACGATTGTGTGGATGAGTCGTTTTGTAATCGGTAGGATAAACTACCTCTGGAATTGTGTTCCCTTCATCACATTGGTTTCTCGTTAGTTGTCGTATTCTTCCACTGAGAAGAGAGACAGTGCGACATGACGATTCCCACCGGGTTGCGAAATGGAGTGTGTTTAAGCAAGAAAGAAACGCAGGGTAGTCTTTTCTACATTTCGGAATGACGATGCGAGAGCTCATTAACAGTTCAGTTCTTGAAGGAACACGGCGTTGTGCAACTGGGGATTGTCTCCCGTCTCGATAATGTCCTCCTTGTAGTGAGAGCAGAATGAGGTTGGATCGACGGACTTGTTTATGCGGATGAGAGGAGAGGGAGTGGAGGAGTTGCATATGTTGTCCCAGGGCATATCGGCGAGCCACTATGTGTGACACCCATCCAGCAAAAGAACCGAGTGTCTCTTCATGTCCTGGATGTTCTTTCCTAGACGTTTTTGAGGTTGGGGTTCAAGGAGCGCGTTGATGAAGCTCTGAGCGGAGGTACTGGCGTATTTGTACTGCACCTTTCCGATCAGGATCATCTGCAACGTCATT
>ENA-UEQW01001352-UEQW01001352.1-human-gut-metagenome-genome-assembly--contig:-NODE-1352-length-20353-cov-3.267459_pt1 | contig 20353 bp, 15 predicted proteins | sample MGYA00242947_ERZ507947 | MGnify/ENA primary metagenome ERZ507947 (study PRJEB26167, sample SAMN06115421) | human gut metagenome | host: Homo sapiens | place: China:Guizhou | collected 2015-03-17... | reverse complement strand
GGAGCAGACGCTCAAGATCTGCGGGCTGTATCCTTTCCGGAACTGGCCGGTGTCGGCGCTGAGCTTCGGCCAGAAAAAGCGTGTCACCATCGCAAGCGTACTGGCGCTGGACCCGGAGCTCATCCTGCTGGACGAGCCTACGGCGGGCCAGGATTTCCGCCACTACACCGACATCATGGAGTTCCTGCGGGGGCTGAACGCCCAGGGCGTCACGGTCGTGATGATCACCCACGACATGCACCTGATGCTCGAATACACCCAGCGGGCGCTGGTCTTCTGCGACGGTGTACTCATTGCGGACCGCAGCCCGGCGGGCGTTCTGTGCGACCCCGCCCTCATCCGGCAGGCCGCACTGAAGGAGACAAGCCTCTACACGCTGGCCAACCGCTGCGGCATTGCGCCCGCGCAGGAATTTGTGGAGCGCTTCATCGCGCAGGACCGGGAGGTGCGGGAACATGGCCGCTAAAACTGTTTTGAATTATCTCCCGCGGGAGAGCGTCGTTCACAAGCTCACCGGCACCACCAAGCTGGCGTTCTTTCTGCTGTTCACCTTTGCCAGCATGATCACCTACAACACCTGGGTTCTGCTGGTGCTGCTGGCGGTCAGCCTAGCCGCGTTCAAGCTGAGCCGGATCAGGTTCCGCGAGGTGCGGTTCATGCTGGTGTTCATGCTGGTGTTCCTGCTGCTGAACAACCTGTTCATCTTCCTGTTCGACCCCGACCAGGGCACGACGCTGTACGGCACCCGCACGGTGCTCTGCCACCTGTTCTGGCGGTATGACCTGACGGCCGAGCAGCTGTTCTATCTGTGCAACATCTCGCTCAAGTATTTCGTGGCCCTGCCCGTGGCCATCCTGTTCATCTCGGCCACCGACCCCAGCGAGTTTGCGGCCAGCCTGAACAGCATCGGCATTTCGTACAAGGTGGGCTACTCGGTGGCCATTGCGCTGCGGTACATTCCGGACATCCAGCGCGACTACCACAGCATCAGCCAGGCCCAGCAGGCCCGCGGCGTGGAGCTTGGCAGAAAGGAACCCTTCTTCAAGCGGCTCAAAAACTCCGTCAACATCCTGCTGCCGCTCATCCTGACCAGCCTGAACCGCATCGACACCATCTCCAACGCGATGGAGCTGCGCGGCTTTGGCAAAATGAACAAGCGCACCTGGTATACCCAGCGGCCTTTCGTCCGCTGCGATCTCATCGCGCTGGGTGTCGGGGTGCTCCTGCTGCTCCTCAGCCTCACCGTGACCATCCGGTTCGGGCGGTTCTACAATCCGTTTGTGTAAAAAGCAGGCGGCTGGCTCATTGCCACCCTGGTGGCGAATGCGGTATAATCTTTGCAAGAATCACCGTAGAAAACAACCGTTTCATCCTGGTTATTCCAAGGCAGTGCGGGCAGTGCGCACAAGATAATCCATGGCCTCCACCGGGTATTGCCCCGCGGCAGTCTCCCCGGTGAGCATCACGCTGGAAGCACCGTCTGACACGGCGTTGTAGATGTCGCTGACCTCAGCGCGGGTGGGTACCGCCCGGCTGCACATACTGTCCAGCATCTGGGTCACCACCATAAAGGGCACCCCGGCAGACCGGCAGACCGCCGAAAGCTGTTTCTGGCACCGGGGCAGTTCCCACAGGGGCATGGCGTTGCCGAGGTCCCCGCGGGCAATGACCACTTCATCCACAAGAGGCAGGAACTCCGGCAGGGCCTGCACCCCCGCAAGGTTCTCGATCTTGGCAAAAATGCGGATCTGCCCGGCCCCGGCCTGTTCCAGCGCCTGGCGCAGGGTGCGGATGTCCTCGGCCCCCCGCACGAAGGGCAGCATCACCCCGGTAACGCCGCAGGCTCCCGCCAGCTGCAGGTTTTGCAGGTCTGCCTCCGTCAACGTGGGGGAGGCTACCGCCAGCCCCGGTGCCGCAAGGCTTTTGCGGCTTTGCAGAGTGCCGCCCCGCACCACGGTACACTGCAGGGCCGCGCCGTCGGCTCCGGCAACCTGCACAAGGAGCCTGCCGTCGTCCAGCAGGAGGTTCTGGCCCGGCCGGGCCGCCTGCACCAGCGCCGCCGGGCAGGGAACACCCCCTTGCCCCAGCCGGAGGCTCTGCCCCGGTTCCAGCACAAGGGGCTGGGCCAGTGTGCCGATGCGCAGCTCCGGCCCCTGCAGGTCGATGAGCAGCTGGGGGATGCCCACGGCGTGGATCATGTCCAGCCAGTCTTTGTGGGCCGAAAGGGGCCCGTGGGAAAGGTTCATGCGGATGCCCGTCATGCCAGCTTCCACCATGCGCTGCAAGGTCTCCGGCTGGGCACAGGCGGGGCCGATGGTGCCATAAAATTCCAAAAGATCACCCGATTTCGTTTTTTCTTATTGTAACATGGAACCAGGCCGTTGAAAAGTGGTGTTGTACAATAAAAGTTGACACAGGGAACTCAAAGAGCCAATATCTGTCAACTGATATTGACAAGATCAAAATGAGATAGACTTCCCCGAAAGGGGGCCTATCTCATTTTTTGTTGTAAGCTGAAACTGAGAGGTCGAGACCTTTGCGGCCCTGCGGGCGGGCGACCCCACGGCGCGGGAAACGCTCATCCGGCACAATCTGCGGCTGGTGGTGCATGTGGCGAAAAAATACTACGCCCAGCCCAGTGACCAGGAAGACCTGATCTCCATCGGGACCATCGGCCTGATGAAGGCGGTGGACACCTTCGACTCTACCCGGAAGGCACGGTTCTCGACCTATGCGAGCCGCTGCATTGAAAATGCTATCCTCACCCGAACGAACGCCGGAGGGAGAATCGGAACCATCTCCACCACTTTCGGGGGCGTTCTCGTCCTCTTCCGGGTCTACCGGGAAGGTGGTCCAGTCGATCTCATCCTCCGGTGAGCCGAAGAGAACCACATGAGCCACCTTGCCGTCCCACACCACCTTGCGCGCCACCGTGCGGATGGCGGCACGTTTCTGGGTCACGGTCATGTCGTCGATGTTGTCATGGAACACAGTCAGCAGTTGACGCATCAGGTCAAATTCCATCCCTGCCAGAACGCCCTCGTCTGTAAGGCTTTCCAGTTCCCGGATGCGGGAGCTCAGGGCGGCATCCTGACCGTTCAGCTCCTCAATGCGCTTTTTCAGGTGGACTGCGGCGGTACTGTCGCCGAAATCTGTCAGCGAATCAATCAAGGCGGTGATCTTCCGCTGCGTCTCGGCTTGCTCCTTGCGCAGTGCAGAAAGCTTGGTCTCACACTCGGAGCGATTGCCCGCATGGGCGGACCGTGCCTTTTCCAACTGCTTCATAAAGTCGCTGGAATGGTCGGCAAGGTGCTTGACCTGTTCACAGATGGCGGCATCCAACAGATTGCCGTTGGCGTTGGACACGCTGCAAAGCTCCAGGTGGCTGCGCTCCTTCAACTTGCACATATAGGGAAAAACCACCCGTCCTTCTGCGGTTTTGCGCCCGGTGACCTTGGGGTACATCCGGCTGCCGCAGGAGCACCACAGCAGACCGGTCAGCAGCGCCTCGTTTGTTGCGGCTGATGCGGTCCAGACGATAGACCACGATGGCACGGATCTTCCGCTCTTTGGCGGCGGTCATCATCTTTTTGAAGTCCGGGCGGTTCAGGTTGCCGCCGGAAAAGCCCTCGTCCTCAAAGGCGACCGCTTGCTGTGCTGCGGCATCGCCGTAGTGGGTGCGGATATATTCGCGGCAGAGGTCGATCTGATTTCCGATGCTCTCGCCCTTGCCGGTGTAGCGGGACTTGCGGGAATAAATTGCAATGGTGTCGGCAGTTTTGGCCATGAGATACTCCTTTCCAGTTGTCTGGTGGCCGTAGATGCGGCGATTGTAGTATGACAAGCCATCTTTGTAAAGAAAAATAACGATAGTCATACATATTTCATCACAAATGGAACGGAGGTGTCAAGGATGTAAACGGTCAAAAAAGGAGGAAACAGAATGTTTGACTATTTCTATGGGCAGTCGGGCGAGATGTTCTCGTATTTCCGGGTGCCCAAAATTTTATTCCGGGAGCTGGAAAACGCTGGACTTGTTGAACGGAAACGCCGGAGATGACAAGCCTGCCGAGGTGGTACGCAGTCGGCTGAAAAAGCTGAATGCCGACCACATCCGCTTTGTGCTGGATTCTCTTGCAGAAAACACCGCCCCGGTGCGGAACGTGAAGCAGTATTTGCTGGCGATGCTCTACAATGCGCCAACCACCATGAACCTCTACTATCAGAACAAAACGAACCACGACTTTGCGCGCGGTTCTCCGGGGAGGTGATGTTATCGCAAAGAAAGCTACGATTATCGCAGTCACCAATCAAAAAGGTGGTGTGGGGAAAAGCACTACCTGTGAAAATCTAGGCATCGGGCTGGCAATGGAGGGCAAGAAAGTCCTGTTGGTGGATACCGACCCACAGGGTTCACTGACCATCAGCATGGGCTGGCAGCAGCCCGATGACCTGCCCACCACCCTTTCCAACTTGATGCAGAAAGCCATGAACGACCAGCCCATTCCGCCCGGCGAAGGTATCCTGCACCATGCGGAGGGCGTTGACCTGATTCCTGCGAACATCGAACTGGCAGGGCTGGAAGTGGCTCTGGTGAACAGCATGAACCGGGAAAAGATGCTGAAACAGGTGCTGGACAGTGCCAAACGGGAGTACGATTTTATTCTGCTGGACTGTATGCCCTCGCTGGGGATGCTCACCATCAACGCACTGGCTGCGGCAGACGCTGCTTTGATTCCTGTGCAGGCGCAGTACCTGTCCGCAAAGGGTCTGGAACAGCTTTTGCAGACGGTGCAGAAGGTCCGGCGGCAGATCAACCCGAAACTGAAAATCGAGGGTATTCTGCTGACTATGACCGACAGCCGCACCAACTACGGAAAGCAGATCAGCAATCTGATTCGGCAGGCATACGGAAAGCACTTGAAGGTGTTTGAGCAGACTATCCCACGGTCGGTCCGTGCGGCAGAAACCAGTGCGGCAGGCAAAAGCATCTTTGCCTATGACCCCAAGGGCAAGGTGGCAGAGGCTTACAAATCTCTTGCGAAGGAGGTGCTGGCGGATGCCGATCGACAGCGGAAACTTAGCTCTGAAAGGGCTAGATGACCTGTTTTCCACCGAGGAAGACCGACAGGAAGAACAGCGGGAGCAGGTACAGCAGATTCCCATTGATGCGCTGCACCCCTTCACCAACCACCCTTTCAAGGTACTGGACGATGAAGCCATGACCCGGACGGTGGAGAGTATCGCACAGTACGGTGTGCTGGCTCCGCTGATTGCCCGCCCACGCCCGGATGGTGACGGCTACGAGATCATCTCCGGGCACCGCCGTCAGTATGCGGCGAAACTTGCCGGGCTGGACACCCTGCCTGTTATCGTCCGTAATATGGATGACAATGCCGCCGTTTTGCTCATGGTAGACAGCAATCTTCAGCGTGAACACATTCTGCCCAGTGAACGGGCTTTTGCCTACAAAATGAAGCTGGAAGCTCTAAAAAATCAAGGTGCTAGGTCAGATTTAACTTCGTCCCAAATTGGGACGAAGTTGCGAGCGGATGAAAAAGTAGCTCAGGATTCAGGTGAAAGCCGCAACCAAATCCAGCGTTTTATCCGTCTGACCAACCTCATCCCGGAACTGCTGGACATGGTAGACGAAAAGAAAATCTCCTTCAATCCCGCTGTGGAGCTGTCCTATCTGAAGCCCCAGGAACAGCAGAGTTTCCTTGCCGCCATGGACTACGCGCAGGCCGCGCCATCGCTTTCGCAGGCCCAGCGCATGAAAAAGAAAAGTCAGGAGAGCGGCTGCTCTCTGGATGATATGTGCGGCATCATTCGCGCTCCTGTTCCCGTCTGCGGCGGCGTGGTCTGGGATGCAACGGCATCCTGTTTTCCCGGTCAATACGGTTGGATTCGCGCGTGCGTTGAATACGCTTGATTGCTCCCTCTGCAATCTTGTCCTCTTTGCGGAGTTCCGCAATCTTGCAAGTAAGCCTTGCACGGCGGTCTGCCAGTTCCGGTGGAGCATCTTTCCGGCGCATCTGTTTAACGATTTCGGCCCGCTGCGCGGCAAGGGTTTCCATCTGCTGGGACAAGCCCTTGCGGTAGTCCGCGATTGCCTGCAGGGATGGGAACTTGTGGTCGTAAACAAAGGCGTGCTCAGCAAGGATTCTCTCGGTATCTTTCCAGATGCGCTCCAGTTCCGGGCGGTTGATGCGGGGCTGTTGTTTCTTGGGCAGGATGCCCAGCTGATAACAGTAGTACAGATATAAGCGGTGCATCTGGGATTCCCCGAAGAATACCTCGAAGAAAATCTGGAGAACACCTTTTCCCGCATAGGTATCCTTGGGGCGATACCGTTTCGGCGTATACTGCCGGGGCGGGTGTTTCAACTCATACAGCCTTGGTCCATACAGTAAGTAATTTCCGCGTAGGCGGTCATCTATGGCAGGTAAATCGTATTCTTCTCCCAGCCGATAAAGTCGCACGGCGCGACCACCATCCCGTGCCCGGATCGTTGCATACTTTCGGTTCGGGTCACTGCCGAAAATATACCCTTGCCGATACAGCGCCCTGTGGAAGTCCTCGGCGGTGCTGGCATCCTCACAGGCTTGGTCGATGGCCTCCCGCATCCGGGCGTACCGTGCCGGTTCCTTTGCCTTGGGCTGCTCCACTACTGACAGACCGTACTCCCGGCACAGCTTGTCGGATACCGCCCGGAACTCGGCATACTGGCTATGGCGCTGTTCGTATTTCTTCCCGTCCACATAAGCCAACGTAAAAACCTCTCGGCATCTGTCCGGTAACTTGGCTATTTCCCGGTAAACGGAGTCCAGACGCTCTTTCTCCAGCTCCGCCGCATCCGACTGATTATAATAACCTATCTCCTCTATCTTTAGTCTACGAGCAACCTCATCCGCATAAGTCATTTCTATTGATTTATGCTTTAGGTAATCGAGGCAAGCATTTTGAACGGAACGGAATAGGTATGTCTTCAAGCCTTCTTCCACGGAATAAATCTCTTTCTTTTGCCAGATCTTGATGAATATATCATGCACTAAATCTTCCGCCGTATCGCTATCCACATATTTCGAGGCATAAAAGATCAGTCTGGGGGCATTCTCCAGATATAATAATTTAAATTTATCTAACTCATGGTTCTTAATAATATAGTCTTTCATGCTCAATGTGGACATTTCTTGTATTATATTAGACAATTCAAGGCTTCTCCTTTATCTATATACGATCATAGAAACAGATCTACTTACGCCCACACGAAAAAAATAACACAAAAACAAAAAGCCCTATCCGAACTTAATCAGATAGGGCTTTCAGATTATTCTATCGCTAGATATTATCTCAACGGGATATATTGTACAAACGCCTCGATCGCCTCATAAGAAGCCAAACCTAATTGACGATACAACTCCGCGGTAGCACGGTTGCGATCTTCGGCACGCTGCCAGAACAAACGCTCGTCGTCACCCAGATACGGAGCGCTCTCGGCCTGCGATTGATGCTTCAAGATAGCGTTACGTTTGAAGCGCAACTCCTCCGGACTGATAGGTACGGCCATCTCGATATGGTCCATTTCCCATTCTGCCCATGCGCCGCGATACATCCATACACGGCAGTTCTTCATCCATTCCTCGTCTTTCACCTCGTCGATAGCGGCCAGTACGGCATCCAGACAAACCTTGTGAGTTCCGTGCGGGTCAGCCAAGTCACCGGCGACAAACATTTGATCCGGCTTGATCTCGAGCAACAGCGCCTTTACGATATCCTTGTCGGCCTCACTCAAATCATTCTTTTTCACTAATCCGGTCTCGTAGAACGGAAGATCCAAGAAATGAACATGATCGTCCTTCACGCCCGAGTAGCGGCAACCGTGACGGGCTTCCTCACGACGGATCGTTCCTTTCATAAAGAGGACATCCTTTCTCTCCGGCTCGCCGTTCTCCACCTTCTCGTAACGCAGGTAGTTGATGATCTCGTTCGCTTTATCCTTCACGGCCGAGTCGGGAGAGTATTTCTCACATACATCACGCAAATACTCGCAATAACGGATTACCTCCTCGTCGCCTACGGCAATATTACCGGAAGTTTCGTAAGCCACATGCACATCATGATGTTGGTCGCACAAACGGCGCAAGGTACCGCCCATGGAGATCACGTCATCATCCGGGTGCGGACTGAATACGATCACTTTCTTCGGATACGGGTTAGCACGCTCCGGACGATTGGAATCGTCGGCGTTCGGTTTACCACCCGGCCATCCGGTAATCGTATGCTGGATATCATTGAATATCTTGATATTTACATTATACGCCGAACCATACAGGGCTAACAACTCACCCAATCCGTGCTCGCTATAATCCTTGTTTGTCAATTTCAAGATCGGTTTGTCCGTCAACTGACACAACCAAACGATCGCACGGCGGATCAACTTATTATCCCACTCGCAGCTAGTCACCAACCAAGGATGACTGATACGAGTCAAGTCGTAAGCGGCTGAAAGATCGATCACGACCTTGGCGTTCGGATGATTCTGCAAATAGCTGGAAGGAACGGCATCGCTAACCTTGCCTTCAACGGTCTTAGCGACAATGCTAGCCTTATCCTCGCCCCAAGCCATCAAGATCACGCTGCGGGCGTTCATCATCGTAGAGATACCCATCGTGATGATACCTGCCGGGACATTCTCCTGCGAAGGGAACGTACGGGCAGCCTCCTTGCGGGAAGCGCCTTCCAACAAGACCATACGGGTACGCGAGCTGATCGTCGTTCCACCCACGTTGAACATGATATTGCTGGAGTTACCGATACCTAGCAACATGCAATCGATACCTCCCACGGATTGGATCGTCTCCTCATACTGGCGACAGAAATCTAGGATAGCGTCTTTCGGCATGCTTCCGTCCGGGCAATAGATATTCGCAGGATCGATATCGACCTGATCGAATAACTCCTCTTTTAGGCGAGCCAGATTTCCGGCGCTGGGATTAGCCAATGGATAGAACTCATATTCCACGAAAGCAATCACGTTGCGGAAACTTAAATTCTCCTCTTTATGCATACGGATCAACTCCTTGTAAACGCTTAGCGGAGAACGTCCGCCGGGTAAAGCGATCACGAAGGGCTTACCAATATCTTGTTTTTTACGGATTTGTGTTGCTATCTCTTTAGCGATAGCGAAAGAACCTTCCTAGGCCGATTCGTAAATGTTTGTCGGAATCTTTTCCAAACGAGTTAAAACTGAATGCTCGAAAGCATTTTCCGGGCGATAATACCGCAACGGTATACGCGTCAGAGTAATTTGAGAACTAAGGTTCGTTTTCATGTTTAATTATTGATTTAGTATTACAATCTTACTTGAATCACAAATATATGAAATAAGTACTGATTTCGCCATACGTTGATAGAACAAATTTATTAGCCGAAAGGTTTGATCTATATCGCCTAAAAATAAAAAAGAACCGTCCCGGCCAGCCAAGACAGTCCCTTCCTTATATTATTAACGAGCTTAGACCAATGTATTTGTCTCCGGAACTAAGTTTCCCATGCTCCATACCGCACGCACATTCAACTTACGATCCAAGATCACGATATCCGCGTCCTTCCCTCTTTGCAAGGTTCCGGTGCGATCGCTTACCCCCATCAGGCGGGCCGGAGTCTCGGAAGCCATACGGACAGCGTCGGCCAAAGGAATATCGGCCTTCTGCACCATCGTACGTACCAGTACGTCCATCGTGGCGATACTTCCCACCAATGAGGAATGATCCGCCAACTTGCATACGCCATCCTCAATGATAATGCGGGGATCGGATAACGGCTTACCCTCGTTGGCTGCGCAAGAAAGAGCATCCGTAACCAAGCAAGTACGTTCCACTCCTTTCAGCTTATAGACCAATCGGAGAATCGTAGAGGGTAAATGACGCCCGTCAGCGATCACCTCTACCGTCATATCGTCCATCAAGAAAACACTTTCCACCGTTCCCTCGTACTTATATTCACGACGCTTATGGAAACCGGGCATAGCGTTATAGAAATGAGCCGCATGCGTGAAACCGGCATTGTAAGCGGTCTTAATATCATCAAACTCCGCTTCCGTATGCGAGATAGCGGATAGGATTCCCCTCGACTTCAAGTATTGGGCGAACTCAAGCGCACCCGGTATCTCCGGGCTGGAATCCCAACGCTTGATGCAATCCGTACGTTCCAATATCTCTTTATATTCTTTCGGGTCGGCGGAATTCTCCTTATCGATAAACAGGCTCGCCGCCATCTTCGGATTCAGATACGGTCCCTCGATATGCAATCCCAAGATAGGGCCGTCTTTTTTCCTCATCATCTCCTCGCATACGGCCACCGCCTTATCGATCACCCCAATTTCCGGAGCCAACACGGTAGGGAATATCGTCGTGGCCCCATGCTTCTGATGGGCAGCTACCGCACCATGAAAAGCCTCTTCCGTACATTCAGAGAAGTCGAAGCCCCCACCGCCATGGATATTCATGGCGACAAAGCCCGGGACGATAGACATGCCTTTCGCATCCACCACCTTGGCGCCAATCACAGCCAAGTCGCTATTTGTTACCTCTAAGATCTTCCCATCGCTAATCAATACGGAACCATCCTTCATCCAACCTTGCGGAGTAAGGATATGGCCATTTATAATTTGTGTCAACATAATCGTTCTTGTTTAGAATAGTTTATTCGTACCTTCAACCAACTTACCCATCGCCCAGACCGCACGGACATTCAAGTCACGGTCCAACAAGACGATATCGGCGTCTTTGCCCCGCTGCAAGGTTCCCTTGCGATCGGATACGCCCATGATACGGGCGGGAGTCTCCGAGGCCATACGCACGGCATCCTCCAAGGGAATCTCGGCCTTTTGCACCATCGTACGGATCAGGCGGTCCATCGTGGCGACACTACCCGCCAAGGCCGAGCGGTCGGCCAACTTACACACGCCATCCTCGATGATGACACGGGGATCGAAAGCGACTTGGCTATCACTGGCGGCGCAAGCCAAGGCATCCGTGATCAGACAAGTGCGTTCCACACCTTTTATCTTATAGACCAGACGAAGGATCGTAGGCGGCACATGGATACCATCCGCAACGACCTCGACGGTCATATCATCGAGCAGATAGATGCTTTCCACCGTTCCCTCATACTTATACTCGCGGCGTTTATGGAAGCCCGGCATGGCGTTATAGAAATGGGTGGCGTGGGTATAACCTACCTCATAAGCGGTCAAGATATCCTCAAACTCGGCTTGGGTATGCCCTACCGAGGCGAGTACGCCTTTCGAGGTGATATATTTACCGAACTGCATCGCTCCCGGAAGTTCCGGAGCGGCGTCCCAGCGCTTGATGCAATGCGTTTCCTCCAACAGAGGGATATATTCCTCGGGATCGGGATTCTTGATATTCTCAGGGATTTGTCCACCAGCCATTTTCATATTGAAATAATGTCCTTCTAAGTGAAGCCCCAGAACCGGGCTATCTTTCTCGGCCATCAGTTTCTCGGTGGTCTCGGCGGCGGCACGGATCATCGGGATGGTAGAAGAGGATAAGGTGGGGAAGATACTCGTCGTACCGTGTTTCATGTGCGTGGCTACTGCCGCACGGAAAGCGTCCTCGGTGCCTTCCATAAAATCACGGCCTCCACCTCCATGCACGTGAATTTCCACACCCCCGGGGACGATATACATACCTTTGGCGTCTATCAAGGTTGCCCCTACTACCGCTAAGTCGCAGTTTGTCACTTCTAAAATCTTACTGTCGCTGATCAATACCGACCCGTCTTTCAGCCAGCCTTGCGGGGTAAGAATCTTTCCATTAATGATCTGAGTTAACATGATATGAGTTTTAAGCTTTCGCGTTTCTTTGGATAGCAAAGTTAAGGACTTTCTTTTTAAAACGAGTAAGCTATTAAAGGTTATTTTCAAGGAATAATCAAAATGACACTTTGTAATCCGAACCTCCGGAGAACCGAATATTCCGGGCCTAAGTACTGCTCGCCTCCAAATCCGAAAGAAAATTTCAGCAAACAACTAATAGCCAACTCTATACCCGAAAATAGCCTTTTATTCTAGCGAAATCAATTCATCCTAATTCATATCAAAGGGAAAGATTGGTATCATTTATAGGGTTACAATAGGGTTCTAGCAGGGTAAGAATGCCTATTCACGAGTAGTCATAACCCTATTCTTGAGTAGTCACGATGCCCAACGGCGGCATACGCATCGGCCGATGGCAGTACTGGCGTAGCCCAACGCAGCCTATCACGCATGAGAAAAGGGATATTCTCCCCTTTAAAAGCCAGCTCTCGTACTCTCCCTTCCGCTATTTTGCGTCATCAACGGCAAGCGCTTGTCACGAAAACAGGAGTATTTGGATCAAAAAGATCAGATAAGCAGCCTTTCACTGACTAGCAGCCTTTTCATGAATCCTGCGTATTCAGCTCTTCCAACTCCATTGTCCGTTCGGTCCATAGATCCATCGCATCGGAAAGTTCTTTTTTTAGGGCAGAATATTCACCGTAGAGAGAAGCGTCGGAGGCACCTTCCGGCGTAGCCAGCTTCGCCTCGATAACGGCAATGCCATTCTCAAGCTCCGAGATACGGGCCTCGGCCTCGGCAACTGCTTTCTCCGCTTTCTTAATCGCTTTACTCAGTTCCTTCCTTGCCTCATAGGAGAGCTTGTTTTGAGATACCTGAGCCTCACCGGTACCGGATGTGGAAGTGCTCGTCCCGGTAGAACGTTCCAATTCACGCAAGCTATCCATTTTCTTATGCTCCAAGAAATTATAGATGCCGCCTAAGTGCTCGACGACTTTCTGGTTACCGAACTCATAGACCTTATCGACTAGGCCATCCAAGAACTCACGGTCGTGAGAAACCACGATCACCGTGCCGTCGAATTCTTTCAAGGCATCTTTCAGCACGTCTTTCGAACGCATATCCAAGTGGTTCGTTGGTTCATCGAGAATCAGCAGGTTGACTGGTTCCAATAACAAGCGGATCATCGCCAAACGGGTACGCTCGCCACCCGACAGGACTTTCACCTTCTTATCGGAAGCCTCGCCACCAAACATGAAAGCGCCTAGGATATCCCGTATCTTCAAGCGGATATCTCCTTGCGCTACGTAATCGATCGTATCAAAAACGGTAAGATTCTCGTTCAATAGTTGCGCTTGGTTCTGGGCGAAGTAACCGATCTTCACGTTATGACCTAATTGGAGCTTTCCGGTGAAATCGGCAATCTCTCCCATGATACATTTCACCAAGGTAGATTTACCCTCGCCGTTCTTTCCGACGAAAGCTACTTTATCGCCCCGGTTGATCGTAAGCGTCACATGGTCGAAGATCAGATGATCGCCATAACGCTTCGCCACCTCCTCACAAATCACCGGATAGGAGCCGGAACGGGGAGCGGGCGGGAATTTCAGCCGCAGCATGGCTGTATCCACATCGTCTACCTCGATACGTTCCACCTTCTCCAATTGCTTGATGCGGGATTGTACTTGTACGGACTTCGTGGCTTTATAACGAAAACGCTCGATAAACGCCTCGGTATCGGCCAATTTCTTTTGTTGGTTCTCATAAGCGCGCTGCTGCTGCTCACGGCGTTCTTGGCGAAGTACGACGTACTCCGAATATTTCACTTTATAATCGTAGACCTTGCCTAATTCGATCTCCAAGGTGCGGAAAGTCGTATTATCAATAAAGGCACGGTCGTGCGAGACTAAGATCACGGCGTTGGCACGGGTAGCGATAAAGTTCTCCAGCCATTGGATGGATTCTATATCCAGATGATTCGTCGGCTCGTCCAGCAACAACACGTCCGGTTGCCGGAGTAAGAGCTTTGCCAGCTCGATACGCATACGCCAGCCTCCGCTGAACTCAGACGTCGGGCGGTCGAAATCGCTACGGCTAAAGCCTAATCCGACCAATGTACGCTCCAACTCCGCATGGTAGTTGTTTCCTCCCATCATCTGGAAATGCTCGGATAGGTACGTGACACGATCGATCAGCTTTTGATAGCTCTCGGAGTCATAATCCGTACGCTCCGCCAATTGGGTATTCAAGCGGTTGATCTCCTCCTCCATCTCATGGATATGCTCGAAAGCGCATTCCGCCTCCTCCCGCACCGTACGGGTATCAACTAATTGCATGTGCTGGGGCAAATACCCGATAGTAACATCTTTCGGTACGCTAACAGTTCCGGAAGTGGGTGATTGCAAACCGGCGAATATCTTCAACATCGTCGATTTACCCGCACCGTTCTTACCTACCAAGGCTATACGATCCTTCTTGTTTACTACAAATGAAATGTCATCAAAAAGCGTAAAACCGCCAAACTCAACTGTTAGTCCTTCAACCGAAATCATACTGTCTCTTTAATTTATGACCGCAAAGATACAACAGTTCAAGGTTTACTCACAAACTTTTCAATTAATATCAGCACATCCTTATGCAACGGAAGGGCCGGATCGATATAGGTAGCCATCTGTTTTTGCTGGTCCATCGTATCGCAGGTCTTCATCAGATGGTTCATATTTCCAATCAAATGATAATCCGCCGAAGGCTGGGCTTGCTTCAACAGCTCGGCGTCTTTTACGGATACTTGCATATCCTTATCCCCTTGCAAGATCAACACCGGGGCTTTTAGTTTCTTGATGATTTCCTGCGGATTATACGTATACCATGAGATCATATAAGGCTGTACCGACGAACGGAACAAGGATTGTAAGCCGATCGGCACGTCCGGTACGAGCTTCCCTTCCTTCAAGGACGCATTTATCGACTTTACCATGTCCCGGATCACTTCCGGCTGACCCTCCATTTGCTCCTCCACGATCTCATAGGCCGGACGCCCCGCACCCGCCACCGAAATGTATCCTTTCACTTTCGGGTTATCCACCGAAGCCGCCATACCGACCAACGCTCCCTCGCTATGCCCCAACACATAGATTCCGGAAATACGTTTATCCCGGCTCAAATAATCGATCCAGCCTCGTGCGTCCTTGATCCCGTCTTCGAAACGCATGGAATACTCATCCTTTCCCGCTGAGGCGCTGGAGGCGATACCCCGTTTGTCATACCGCAAGGAAGCGATACCTTTTCCCGCTAGCCCTTCCGCCAAGTATTTAAGGGAGTTATTCTTACCCGGCAAGGCGGCGGAGTTCCCGTCCATATCCGTAGGGCCGGAACCGGGTATAATCAATACCACAGGATAACCGGACTCCTGATTGGGAGTTACCATCTTCCCTTTTAATGCCCCGGTAGACGTATTTAACACCACCGAACGCTCGTTCAACCGTACAGGCAACTGCGGCAAACAAGACAAGGATACGAGAAGAAAGCAGGCAAAAACTATCAGTTTCTTTTTCATAACGGAATCAATTTATATACTTAAGCACATGAGACATACAATCTCAATATTCGCCAAATGTAACTAAAAAAGGGGAGAACCTCTCGGCCTCCCCCCCCTTTTTATCTAACATCTCATAGGAAACTAATACCCCGGATTCTGTTTCAAGTTTGGATTCTTATCCATGCTTGTTTGAGGAATCGGCAAGTAACGGTTACGAGAAGAGAACTGACGAGTCTCAATAACAGCCGTACCCGTGATTTCCGCACGTTTAGTAGGCTCAGACTCCCCATAATTAATCGTTCCTGTAACACGTAACAAATCACCATTCATGACTTTCTCGGCAAGCATCTTTCCATCTTCCTGCCAACGGACGATGTCCGCACGGCGCAAGCCTTCGCCGGCCAACTCTACCGTACGCTCACGACGGATCAATTCACGAAGTTTATCCTTCGTCCCATATTTAGCCTTATCCACTTCCCCCATTCCTACACGCTGGCGGATCTGGTTCAAATAACCATAGATCTCATCAGAAGGACCGCTCAGCTCATTCGCAGCCTCCGCATACGTCAATAGAACCTCCGCATAACGGAATACGATCGGACAAGCTCCCGAACTCCAAACATCTCCATATTGATCCATCGGATCCAAGTATTTCGCCCAAGTCAAAGCACTCTTGGAAGCATTATCTGTATAAGTCGGGAAGTTCTTGTTGACAGTACCATCTTGAAGTTTCTCATCTAAAGTATTCAAGATATCACCTCTCCAGTCACGTCCCGGATATAAAATGGTCATGGCCATACGAGGGTCGCGATTCGCAGACGGATGCTTTGCGTCATAAGTCTTCGACTCTTCTTTCGTCAATCCATCAGACATTTCATACATATCCACCAAATTCTGGGTCGGGACGATAGAAGACCAACCTTGGTCTACATTATTGTACATTTGCCCGATGGTTCCCAATCCGTCCAACGTCTCAATATTCTGATCCGCTAGGATTATCTCTTTAGAATCCACTCCCGATACCTTAAAAAGATTCGTATAATCCGGATCCAACTCATACTGCTTCAAATCAATGATTGCCTTAGCTGCGTCTTTTGCCTTTTGCCAATCACCATAATACAAAGCCTCACGCATCTTGATAGCTAAAACAGCACCTTTAGCGATATAGCCACGAGCCTCCGGAGCCTCCGCGATCCCAGCTAAGGCCTCGTCTAAATCCTTAGCTATATAATCGCGTACCTCTTGTTCCGTATTGCGTTCCACTTTAGCCTCGTCTGCACTTGAATAAGAACTAATAATAGGCACACCACCATACCACCAATTCATCAAGAAATACTTATAAGCACGGATCGCTTTAGCTTGAGCCACATAATTAGCTTTTACAGCGTCACTAGAAAACGTCACCTTGTCTACATTCTCCAAGAATGTATTCGCCTTACGAATCGACTTGTAATCATAAAGGATCTGCCCAGGATTAGAACTAGACAATGACCCATCCCCCCACGGGCGGAATCCTTCCCAAGGGAAATTATTATAGCCTATATCTGAGCCACAATCCAGATAAAGCAACGTATTTCCATCTAGCAAATCCTTATAACAGCCTACTATGAAGCCCTTCGCATCCGCCTCTGTCTGCCATGTGGTAGAGGGAGCCAACTGATCCTTAGGCACCGTATCCAGAAAATCCGAACACGAAGTAGATAACGCAGCCATACCAGCCGCCAACATATATATTGATAATCGTTTCATAAAATCTTCTATTTAAATGGTCTTAACTAATTAGAATGTCACATTTACGCCAAAAGAATTTGTCATCACTAATGGGTAGCTAGACAAACGGGAACTAATAGTCTCCGGGTCTACGTTCAATGGCATAGAATCTATCGTAAACAAATTCTCCGCAGAATAATAAACACGTACATTCGACAAACCGATAGCGTTCAGCACACTCTTTGGAAGCGTATATCCTAATTGCAATGTCTTCAGACGCAGGTAACTGGTATTAATTACCCAGAAATCAGACATCACGTTAGAAGCCTCACTCGGAGATTTTCTAGACTCCGCTACACGCGGCATACTTGCATTGGTATTTTCCGGTGTCCAGCTATCCAGCCATGCAGTAGAAGGATGTCCGGCACTACCCGAGAACTCACCAAACGCTTCTTTCGTAAACGCACGGCCTACATTAGCCGCACCGGTGAAGTTCAAAGTCAAGTCAAATGCTTTATAGCCTACATTCAAGTTCAAACCAAATGTAACAACTGGATTGATAGTCTTAGACAATACACGGTCATCCGCATCCAGCTTTCCATCTCCATTCGTATCTACATAACGTAAATCACCGGCTTGGAAATCCTGTCCGAACGGGTAGCCGTCTTTTCCTTTATAGGTATCCATCCATTGCTGTGCCTCTGCGTCAGATTGGAAAAAGCCATCAGCCTTATATACATAGTAAGAATCGATTGGCTTTCCAACAAAACGCCACAAATCACCGTCATCAGGATTTGTCATACGGTCTACACCTCCTAAATCCTCGATCTTGTTCTTATTATAGGCCATATTTCCCATCACATTCAATGACCAGTCATTCCACTTATTGTTATAACCTAGCTGTACCTCGACACCTCGGTTACGCATAGAACCCACGTTGTCGAAATAAGGATCCAAGCCAAACTCAGTCGGGACCGGTACCTCCATGATGATATCCGTAGTCTTGCGATCATAGTAATCAAACGTGAAAGTCACATGATTAATAACCGCATCCAAGCCAATACCCCAAGTCGTAGATTTCTCCCATGACAAATCCTCGATACGATAGGCTTTCTGATAATATCCCGTCGTCAAGTTGCCTCCCATAGGATAATTACCATCCAAATTATAAGTCTGCATCCAAGGATAATATTGGTTCTCCCAAGGATTCGATTTATTCAAGGCGTCTTGATTACCTAACATACCCCAAGAAGCACGAATCTTCAAACTGCTCAACCAATCATGCGTACTTTCCATAAACTCCTCCTCGCTGATACGCCAAGCACCGGAGAAAGAAGGGAAATATCCCCAACGATGTCCCGGAGCAAAACGAGAGGAAGCATCCGCACGGAAGTTTGCCTCTAATAAATATTTTCCCGCAAAATCATAATTAATACGCCCAAAATAGGAAAGCATGGCAAGCTCTCGGCTCAAACCATCATTTGTTTGTGTAGAAGCCCCACCGGCATCCATATCATTCAGGCTATTACTCGGGAAATTATTCCTCTGCATCTGATTCTTGCTAACCTCATACTTCTCCGCATGATAACCTACCATCACTTTCAAGCCATGCTGACCAAAGTTCTTGCTGTAATTCAGCAAAGCATCGAAATTATAACGTTTCCAATTCACGAAACGTTCAACCAAGGAAGTGGTACGAGACGCAGATGCCGGATCATCCGGTATGCTCAGGACTCGCTCCGTATGACGTTGGTCCTCGTTCACGTAGGCACCCGTCACAGTAGCCTTCAGCCCATCAATAATATCATAATCAACAGAAAGTGCCCCCGTAAAATTCTGGTTACAATTATCCACCGTCTGCCCGGAATCCAACCATGCGATAGGGTTACCATCGTTAGTTTGTCCGTATTTGCCATCCTTATCCTTGACAGGGATCATCGGGCTAATAATATTCAATTGACGGATAATCTGGTCGGAAGAACCACCATAATAGCTAGCATTCGGATCCGAGAAGTCATTCTTGATAAAAGACATGTTCATCCGAACAGCCAGTTTCTTCGTCAACTGCATATCCAGATTCGTACGTCCGTTAAACTGTTTACGATCTGAGTTAGGAAGGATACCCGTCTGCCCTAAATATCCGGCCGAAGCCATATACTTCACGTTCTCCGCACCTCCTGTAATACTAACATTGTGCTTATGCAACAAACCTGTCCGATAAGCCTCATCATTCCAGTCCGTATTAGGATGTCCGTAAGGATCAGAGCCATCCTCAAACATCCGGATGTCCTCGTCACTATAACGTCCCGGCTCGAAACGATTCCACAAACGTGCGTAATCGGCTGAGCTGACACGATCAATCATGGAAGTAGCTTTCGAGGCACCCACATATCCGTTATAAGAAATACGAGGAGCACCCGTCTTACCACGTTTTGTCGTGATCAAGATAACACCATTAGAAGCCTTCGAACCGTAAATAGCGGCGGAAGAAGCGTCTTTCAATACAGAAATACTCTCAATATCATTCGGATCGATATCATTCATGGAGCCACTCTCGATACCATCGATCAAGATATATGGGCTGGCAGAGTTCAAAGTACCGACACCACGGATACGGATCGTACTACCATCCTGTCCCGGACGGCCTTGACCCGAGGTAACGGTTACACCCGGCATCATACCTTGAAGACCGGAAGACACGTTAGAGATAGGACGGCTTGTCAACTCCTTGCTATCCAATTGGGCTACCGCTCCCGACAAGTTCGCCTTCTGTTGCGTACCATAACCAACAACGATCACCTCATCTAATTTCTGGGTATCTTCCTGCAAGGACACATTGATGGAAGGCTCTCCATTATATTTGAATTCTTGAGTTAGATAACCGATAAAGGATACTTGGATCACATCCCCTTTCTTCACATCCAACACGAAATTACCATTCATGTCGGTTACAGTACCATTCGTAGTACCTTTTACAACTATTGACGCTCCGGCCACAGGGCCAAAACTGTCACTAACCGTTCCCTTCAAACTACCTTCTTGCTGGGAAATACCTACCCTCGGAGTTATCGCCGCACGATCAGAAGCATGAACCACACCCCCGGAACAAAACGCTGCAGACAATAGAACAAAACTGACAGGTCTTACAATTTTCAACATAAGAATCGTTTTTTGTTTATTAAATAGCTGTTACTATTATAAGACTTAAGGCATACTATTTTAGATCTCGTTTCTTATAATATTCACTCTTCTAAATCATT
>ENA-UEQW01001341-UEQW01001341.1-human-gut-metagenome-genome-assembly--contig:-NODE-1341-length-20464-cov-4.216020_pt1 | contig 20464 bp, 15 predicted proteins | sample MGYA00242947_ERZ507947 | MGnify/ENA primary metagenome ERZ507947 (study PRJEB26167, sample SAMN06115421) | human gut metagenome | host: Homo sapiens | place: China:Guizhou | collected 2015-03-17... | reverse complement strand
AATGATCACACTATTTTCCAATCCGGTCTGCGTCGCTTTCTGATAAGCACGGACAAGACCACCCGTTCCCAGCAGCGATACTCCACAACCGTGCTAGGATCACTAGGAACTACAAGCTAAACACAGTGCACATTTCCATACTCGGCATTTCTCTTTCTCTGTCGATTTGACTCTCTCGAAAAATCGAGGGGATTTCCGGAGTGATGAACAAACAGGAGATGACATAACAACAAGTAATACTACGGACAGCTTAGCAATCGCACTTCTTAGGAGTAGCAGGCTTCACGGCATCAAGATCAATCACATCGGGGACGTACCTATTCCTCACCACACCCTCAAAATCGCACTCCTCCTCCTCTCCCTTCTGAGCAATCGCCTGCTTCAGGAGATCGACGAAGGCCTCCTCGATGTTGGTTCCAAGCTTCGCGCTCGTTTCAAAGTAGTGCATACCCTATTGCTCATCAAGGGATGGAGTAAAAACAGTGACGCGACGCGACTTCGACCACTCCTCGACATCTTCCTTCGTCACCTTGCGGTCGGTCTCCGCCAAATCGCTCTTGTTGCCCATGATCACGAAGGGGAAGTTGAGGGGATCGGAGGGCGCGGCAGCGACAAGGAACTCGTCCTGCCACTTCTCCAAGCTCTTGAAGGACTACAATCGGAGCAAAATCAAAAATGGAACCTTCGCATTGGTCAAGTCAAACGCCAAAATGCAGCCATCCGTACCTCTGTAGAAAGCAGAGCCCAAACTCTGGAAACGCTCCTGACCGGCAGTGTCCCAAACCTACAGATGAATGACAGCGTGCCAGAGGGAACCTGAAGGGAGTAGGGGACATCGTCAATCACGGTATCGTGCGTGAAAAAGTCAGAGCCGATTGTCGACTTATACTTGTCAGAGAACTTTTGGAAAATGTATTGCTGAATGATGCAGGATTTGCCAACACTACAGAATCAGAGTGAAGGAACGCCCATTCACCTGCTATCTCCGAGGATAATAATCTTTAAAGAGGGCTTTCTCTTTATCGTGGACATTGGAAGCGGCTAGGACGATTAATCTTGAAAGAGGAGGAACACACCGGGATCGGGACGCGTGCGAGCAAAACAGACCCTATTTCAAACGCGCCTCTTTGGATTCAAAAAACACAGAGTAATGACGTCGAATTGGAATAGAAAAGGGATGGTGGAATCACTTACTCGTAACACACGAATCCTCCCCCACGGGAAGAATGCTCGGAATGTCCTGCACGGAAATGGATTGCCGAGTCGTCCACCTCCGATTCAGTAATAGTACAGCTACAGATCACTCCGCACTATAAGACCTACACAGAGCGTAACCGATCACGATCACAAACACAACGGCGACCACGACGCTCTTTTCGTTGCTTTCATTATCGTTTACGGACCACTCCAACACCGCCTCTTCCTCTGAGGGCTGTGGAGTCTCTTCCACATCCTCAATGATCACCCAGTCGTTGTCGTCCTCAACGAGAACGGCGTGGTGTGTCGGATGCTCCTCCATAATGACGTCGTAGCTGGGCTTGATGGAGGGCTTCGGGGTGCTCACCGCTTTGGGGACGTAGGGCTACGCTTCACACGGAACCACAGCGAGTACGAATAGGAGCACGACGATGGACAGAGAGGCGCACACGAGAATGCAGGTCAGAAGCACGGGCAGGAGGAGCGAGCGCTTGGGTGCAGGCTTCGCCAGCAGAATGGTTGTGCTAGTGGAATATGGACAGAGCGAACGCTACATGTTCTCCAAATCGCGGAGCTGATTCACCTGACTGGGAGAGGAGATCGGTTTTAGGAGAGATATGACTTGTTGAATTGGGTCTGCGACTGTCTTGAGCACGCAGGGCTCGTAGCTGCATAGGATGGACAGGTACTCAATGAAGCAGGAAATGCCGTACGGAGACAGTTTGGACGACTTGGCTACTTGGAGAAGATCCAGCGCAGGCTTCGGATTCGTCCGACCGTTCAGGAGAATGCGCTTTAGGAGGAGATGACACGGCCTTTTGTTCTCTGTCGACGGCTTCACCAAATAGCCGAGCAGCACGGGGAATACATCGTTCGCAATTCCGTTGAAAGCGGTGCTTGTTTGGGAGAGAAGCGCATTCATGAATTCAAAAACGGACGGAATGTATGCCTCCTGTGCCGTAATGAGGATCACCTTGCAGGAGTTCTACGTGAAATAGGAAGGGAAACGCTCACAATCACGGGTTGGAAGAGGGCCTGCACTCCGATCACGTCGTTTGGAAGATCCACCCTCGGCAGCAACGATATGAGATTCCGAAGCGAATCCATTCGGTTCGATGATGTACTCAGCGGATTGCAGAACTCCTCCTCGGCAGCGCGAACCTAGGAGGTAGACGTGCAGAATGCGCATACATCGAAGGACACTCGATTCATGAACAGAAATTGTGTCGTTTTCTGACAGAGCCCCATTGGACTCCATTTCGAGAAGGGAGGATTCCTGCGGAGCAAGGTGCGGTTTCTCTGATTTGCTGTGAGCGTAGGACATGCTGTCTAGCTGCATTCGTCGTGAGTTTCACTGCTGGGCAACAGTCATACCGGGTATGATGTTCTTGGCAATTGTGAGTGGCGTAGGACTCGAATCGCTGCTCCAGTATGAGTTGGTGAAACAGGGTGTGGGTACGAAGTCGACGTGCGTGTATCGCGACTATTCGGGTGGTGTCGAGCTGCAGGGTATATCGTGTTTGCATGCTCTCATGGTGCAGTGAATGATGAGCAGTTCTGGCGATTGGCGTGCTGCTCGCGATTAACAGGTATCATGTGAAGCCGATTTGTGATGCATAGAGAGTGTTCGAGTTCAGATTGGTCGTTTTACGCTGACCAATCGGAGAGGACTGCTGACGAGTCTCTCCGAGATTCCGTGGGAGAAGTACATAACGAAGGAGGACGTAATCAACGTGAATAGTGTAAGTGTCCGTGGTGGCGCTCAGGAGCAGACGGTCATCAAGAACAACATGTTCTTTCCACGGGACATCAACGATATTGTGATGCGGTCGGATCCGTTGAATGGTCTGGCGAAGGAGATCATTTCGGACCGGAAGCGAAGCGGGAAGAAGCTGTTCTTCCTGATACGCAGGGACAACGTAACAGTGAGTTTGGACGCCGGATTTGACTCGAATCGGGGCTATCGCGAATTCACGGCAGAAACTCCGCTGAAGGAGACGATAGCTGCAGCTTGTTGCAAATGGAAAGAAAGAATTGATGCGTAGTGTGTTACACGGCGATTCGTCGAGCAGGACGTCTTCACAACAACTTGCTCTTTTTTGATTTCTTTTGTGGTTCGGGGGTTCTCTGCGACGAAATGTTCAGCATCCTGAACCGCGATTTCCCCTACTTGCAGCGGAAGCGTTTGATGACGGATTATCATTATGGGTTTGAATGTACACTGAAAGTGAAGGATAGATTTGAGAGTTGGCCGGTGCACAAGGCCGATGCGTTCGCGTCATTCGTTGCCAAGCTGGAACAGGAGCGACAACAACCGCCAATGATCCGTATGCTTTCAACGTATCGTTTCACGACATAGAGGACTACGGACTGCTGAATTCGGACATCTCGGCTCGGGCCATGTTCTGCGCAAAGCGGAACACGGAGAATCTGTTTAAAGGAGTGGGCGACGTTCCTTCGGTGAGAATCTGTCGATATGTGTGATTGTAGTCATTCTCCTTCTCCCAGGGCAATTTCGAAGAGAGAAAGCACGTGCTGATTGAAGGACTGAAGGAAATGCGAAACAAGGGTCGCGACAGCATCGTCATTCTGGCGAACGTAATGGAGTTGGAGGGAAATGAGGAGTAGCCTCCGATTTACAAGCCGGATGCGGGAGACTTCAAGGAGCTGGACAAGCTCTACAAGGATCTGTTCGAACTGATCTACAGTTTGAAGCAGACGCAGCTGCTGAAGAGCGCGGTCGTGCTGATTCCGTTCTCGATGCAGTTCCATCTCCCGGAGCAGATGAACGACTTGGTGTGTTTAAGGCAACTGAAATTGGGCGATCACTCGCTGTGTATGTTATCCGTTTAGCGTTTTGGGTTTGTTGCGAAATCGCCCCGTTTTCCGCCACTTCTTGGGTTTGGTTCATTCCAGAATACAACTGAATCCACGGGATGGGGAGACATCGTAGAAGCCATTCGCGATCGCATCGACACAGGAGTCGGAGTTCTAGTGATGATTCCTCCAGTCGCAGGCGTTCGCGCAGCAGGGATTCGTCGTTTCCACGAGCCGTGGTGACCGAGTCGGGAGGTGAGATTTCTTGCTCAGTGGAGGAGACCAATCGGATTCGTGCCGAGCTGGGTCTTCCCCCGCTGGAGATGGATACCAGTGAAGTGAAGGTGCACACGGACGGAGACGAGATTTCCATGTCGGTGGAGGAGACGAACGAGCTCCGAAAGAAGTTGGGACTGCCTCCGTTGGAAGTAGGAGACGCGGACGGTGAGACGAAGGACGAGAATGGAGTGATATTTGTTGACATGGAAAAGCAAAGAAGGGAGGCGGAAATACGCGAGAAGTTGGAGCGAAGCCGACAAGAGCGCGAGCGCATTGCGATGCAGAATCTAAAAGGGAAGGGTTTGGGCGATCTTCTTGCGGAGGAAGACAAATCGATGGACGTGAAGCAATGGGTTTGTGGCAGTGATATGGCATAATAGGATAGTTGGAAAAGAGTAAGGAGAAGCAGGAACAAGCGATTGAGCAAATGGAAGAGGAGGAGGAACGAAAGGAGGAAGAGGAGGAGCGAAAGAGGAAGGAGGCGCATGTGTCGCTTGCCGGAATCAAGGTAGCGCACGACGTTGGTGAGATTGGCGAGGGTGATGTGGTGTTGACGCTGCGCGTAGTCTTGTGGTGTGCGAGTTTGAACCTCTAGGATGCGCCGATGTTCAACGCGAACGGGCAGCTGAATGAAGAAGGCGATGTGTTGGAGAGCGACGTTCTCGTGACGAAGGAGAAGCAACGAGAGATCAACAAGCTGCGCGAGAAGGCGAAGATGCCGATGTGGGAGAGGACGTGGAGAGTAAATTGTAGATACACGGGATTGGACGACAACGAGTTTGATTCTGATTTCGACGAGGAAGACCGGTTGCTGCCGCAGTACGCAGAGAAGAAGAAGAAGGACGTGGGCTTCATTCTGACCGATGAGGGCGTGTCGAAGGAGGACAACGCGAAGATGAAGCTATTTGCTGCGCAACGATCGCAGACGGAAACAAAGCCGAAGATCACGGCCATTAGCGGAAATGCGAATGAGGAGTCGAAATCACAGAAGTCGTTGGACAGCGTGCTGGCAAGCCTGACGGAGAAGAAGATCGCGACGGAGTACTACACGAACGAGGAAATGGCGCAATTCAAGAAGAAGAAGCGAAGAGTGCGCAAGGTGCGCAAGATCGAGAAGGAGCCGTTGGAGGAGTTGCAGCTGAACGAGATGGAGGAGGAAAAGAGAGGAAGAGAGCAATTGGTTAATGAAGAAGAGGAGAAGCTGAAGGAGAAGCGTCTCGGTTTCGAGAAGGCGCGCGAGAAGGAGGAGGCGAAGAACCGCGGGTTGAAGAGTGGCTCGGCAGAGGATAAGGAGGGAGTTGTTGACGACGTTCTTCTTCAAGACCAACTGTTGCGTGCGCGTCGAGTGGTTCTGGGACAGCGCCGCAAGACGCCAGAAGAAGTGGGTATTTTGTGGCTGGGGGGAGCGATAGATTGCGGAGCGGGTGTTGAAGGAGAAGGAAGTGGAGGGAACGGAGGCGAAACCGACGGAGTTGGAGGCAGTTTCGGAGTTCAGCAAGCACTTCAAGACGGTGATGAAAGAGCGGGAAAAGGAGAAGACGGTGGAGACGAAGACAAAGACGGAGACGAAGACGGAGACGCCGGTGGTGGAGGAGAAGGTGGTGGAGGAGCCGGAGGAGGAAGAGGATGATGTGATGGGCGAGGAGCAGAACATCTCCGTTGGACTGGGCGGCATTCTCAGCATGCTGCAGAGTCAGAAGTCGGAGGATTTGGACGAGGAGTCGTACGGCAGAAGAACGGATCGCGTGATTCGCGATGACGACAACAAGGGTGGGTGTGGAGAATGGCTATGACGAATAGACGGATTTGTGATCGAGCACCGCGACAAGGACGGAAAGCTGCTCACGCCGAAGGAGGCATTCCGCCAGTTGTCGTACCAGTTCCACGGAATGACTCCGGGACGGAAGAACAAGGCGAGGAAGTCGCTGAATTATGCAAAGAATTTGGCAGCCAGAGGTGTACATTGGTTCTGTTTGTTCTCACACGCCTAACGGGAATCGCGGTTATGCTGCGAACTTGGCAACCCGTGGATTCGTGCCTCGCAGGAGCAATAAACACTACTGGAGAATGGATTTCAAGACGGTGATCAACAACATCAGTAGTGGGAACGAGGACAAGATTCGAGAGGGTTTGACGCGCGTATTTGCTGGTGACTGGTAGGTCTTCGGAGCATTATTGACGAGTGCGTTGACATGAGGAAGAACGACAAGAATCCATCGACCGACGACTGTTTACTGAAGCAGTACCTCGAGGCGTCGCCGCACTGCGTCGAACTGTTCACCATTTGGGACGACATGCACGGAGTATGCGAATCGACGCGAGGGGTGATGTTTTGTAGAACTACGACCAACAGTGCCTCCAGACCCTGTTTGACGCGTTTACGGAAGTAATCCAGTACGCGAACGACGGCCTGAAGAAGGAGTTGTGCATCACAATCATGAAGAAGCACAGCGACGATCTGATGGGCTCGCTTCTGTCGGAGAACTGGTTTGCGATCAACAGCGCCTGCAACGTGCTGCGTGTCATATGCTTCGTCGGCCCGGCGGCCGTGCAGCTGAGTAATCAGAAGGTGCCCTTCTCGGCGATCCGAAACCTTCCCGACATGATCCGCAACACGAAAACGAGATACCGCGTCGTGCGTTGGATCAACGCGATGATTCGCAACGATCCTCAGAATCTGGGGAAGCAGGTCCTGCTCCGTCAGGATATCATGTCGGCAATTGTGGAGGGCATCTACAGGGACAGCGATTTCCTGACGAACGAGGTGCGCCTTCTGGCAATCGTTCATGACTAGGTGATCGACGTGTTCACGCGCTTCGTGCTTCCGAACCAGTCGTTGTCGAGCAAGCTGAAGCAGTCCTTCTTCTCCTGGAAGGCAATCAGCGATTTCCTGTCGGTGGCGCAGAGTTCGTCTCCGCGACAGTCCATTCAGTCCTTCCTGCTCCTGCTCTTCGGATCGACGCAGAACGCGCTGTACCCCGCGACATCGAAATTGACATTCTCCACCCACCTGCCGTCGATGCTGTTCCGCGTCGCAGCCGCTCTCAACCCCTTCAAGAACGCGTTCGACGAGGAGCTGTTCCTGGCCCTCATCCACACCCACCCCGAAGTGCTTCCTCTCCTCTTCGCTCCCGCCGTCGCCTCCGCCAAGGTGTCTGACGCCATTTTGCTCGACGTGCGACAGTCCAAGCCGCTGATTCACTGGATGCTGGAGCCGCGCGCGTCGACCGCGTGGGAGCGCACGGTGGACTTTCTGTGCGAGATTCTGGAGCTTCCCGCGGTTCTGCCCGAGGACGCGAGGCAGTTGAGTGCGACGAATAAGCCCGAGTTTTTGGAAATGATGAAATCGTGGGTATTTCCGGTGGCGCTGAACCGATCGGTAACGAATATCCGATAACCTGAGGGATAGATTCTGAGCAAGGGCATGCAAATTCGCTCCGAATCGGTGTTGCTGAAACTCCTCGAACTGATGACGGTGGCGCTGAAGCGCGTGGAGCACGTCGGAACCGCCGTGTTTGGCGCGCACGCGGTGGAGGGAGAGTTCTTCTTCTCGCACTTCGCCTCGATCTTTCCCTCCTCCGACGCGTTCATTGCGCTGTTCAAACAGCTCCTGGTCTGTCTGACCAAAAAGGAGCCGATTTCTGGCCGCGTGCGTCGACGCGAGGAGAAGAAGGAGGAGCTGAACCTGGTGGTGGGCGCGACGAAGGTGACGGAGGAGGAGGAGGAAGAGGAGGGAAATCACACCGAGCTGATCCTGCAGAAATTGGTGGACTTTTTGGCGTTGCACTATTCGCTCTTCCCCGCGGGGATGTCGCAGCTTCGTCTGGACGTGTCCCCATTATTCGTCCCGATATCAAATGTGCCCTTATTGTTCACCCTGGAGGAAACCACGCAGATTTCCCTCCTGTCCTTTATGCATCTAATTGTGTCTCGGAACACAAATTTGGTGGCGACGCTAACCGCCAAGAACCAGAACAAGCCGTTGCTCACGCTCTTCAACGCTTTCAAAGAAACGCAGTTCCCCGCGGTTCGGGAAGCCATCGAGAAACTCCTCCTCTCTCTGCTCTCCGCGTGCTACTTCTTCATGAACATCACAAATTCGGGACTCTTTTTGCACTTCCTCTTAACCTGTCCTTTTCCCTCCTTCTTCGTCTTCCTCCACGACGTGGTGCAGGACCTGAAGTCGCAGCGTATTCGCTTCATCTCCTTCAACCACGCCAATCACCTCACTGCACCGCTGTGTTATTCGGCGTGCTTGTACGCGTCGCTGAAGCCCTCCGCCGTCAACGTGGCGCCCTGCTTCTTCTACGCCGTGCAGTCGATGCTTCTCAGTAATCCGTGCGCACTGTTTTCCGTGCAGGAGTTGACGCAGATGTACATCGCGGAGGCGGAGGGCGCCACGTCGGAACACGCGCTGTTCGCTGGGCAGATGAACGAGGACATGTTGCAAGCACTGCGGAATCTGTCGTGGTACTGGTCGGGTGAGCCGACGTTCGAGACGCAGCGTGGTGTGATGAAGCTGGACCTGTCGGAGCTGGCGAAGAACGAAGAAGAGATGCCGAATCAGGTGTTCCACACGCTGTTGTGGCACGACTTGGAGGGAAAGGATTGTGACGCGTTGAGCGAAACGCCCATTGGATGTTCCCTCCTTCTTCTGAGCTGCGCGCGCGTCGAGGGTGAAACGGTCAGAGAAACTCTTCTTCGTGTTGTGCGTGTGAAGTCAAGAAATCAAGATGAATTGGTGAAGTCCAATCATCAGAGCGAATTAATCAGCCTCGCCAGTCTCTTCCTTCTGCTTCGCTTCACGGACCAAACAGAAGCCGTGACGCAACTCTGTGCGAAGGTAACGCCCGAGACGCACATCGCGATTCTGATGTTGTTGGTGCTGCTGGGACAACAGAGCGGGAAGTGGAATTGGGTCGAGATTTGGAGGACATATGTTTCGACCTGTCCCGATAGCGACATCCTGTCGTTGGTCACATTCACCCTCTCCGACCCCGTTTCCACCTTCTGGACATCTCCCTCCACTCAACCATTCACTTCCACCCTCCTCCAGCGTCTTCTCGCCGTGCAGGGAAAGGAGGGAGATTCCGCACGACGTAACGTGGTGGAAGTATTGCTTCAACACATGGACCAGACGCTGGTGGCGCTCTCGCTGCTCCACACTTCGCTCTTCACCGACGAAAAACTGGCCTATTTCCGCCGCTTGATCGAACACGCCAACGACACGACTCTGCTGGCGTCGCTCACGTCGCTCTCCGTTCGCTGGGTGGTTCCGCTCGAGGTGTCGCTGCTGCGCGAGCTCGTGAAGGCGTGTGCGTCGTCCTCGCTGTATGTCGAACTGCTGTGGTTCATGCTGGATTGCGTCGATTCCGTTCCCGCCTCGCTCGTGCCCGAAATACCCCCGAATTTGATGTCGCTGTGTCTGACGCACATCCAGGAGGACCCCTACTATCAGCTGCTGAAACTCCTGCTGAAACTCCTTCCCTCCTTCCACTCTCCCTTCCTTCATCTCGCCTCCTTGATCGATGCCTCCACCCTCCTCCAGAATTTCCCCCGATTCTGCTCTCTGTTCGCGATCTGTCTGCACTCGCCCGAGTCCCACGCCGAGACGCTGGCGTTCCTGCAGCACATTGCCTTCCTGGAGTCGCTGGTGCGCGCGCTGTCGACGCAAGCCGCCATCACCGACACCATGGCTTCTTTCATTCACGAAGACATCTTCGCCGCGCCCTCCGCGCCGCTCCAGGCAGAGATCGCCGCGCTGTGCAAGCAGTCCTTCGCTGCCGCGCTCTCCACGAACCGTCTCACACTGCTGGTGGATCTGTGTCAGCGCATGGAGGAGAAGGACCGACTGACCAGCATTGTGATGTTGAAGGCGATTCAGGGCATTGCCAAGAAGTGGAACAAGAACGAGGAGGTGGCGGGAGATTTCGTGCGCGAACTCGTGCGCGAGATGAAGCAGTATCCCGCGTCGGTCCATCGCATTGCCAGAAAACAGCCCGATTTGGTGGGGCGTTTCATCAAGTTGGTGTTGAAGAAGGGTTTGCTGGACGAGGTGAGTTTGGAGTTATTGCAGTGCCTGCTCGAGGCGGTGGTTTCGGAACAAGTCGAAATGGAAGGACTGTCGTGCGAACAGATTCTCAACCTCATTCTCAACCACTCGGAATATTCCGCCGTGCTGGAGCGAATTCGCACGGACTGTGTGTGTTCCGACGATGACGCGTTGCGGCTACGCTGGTACAACTTCACGTTGGAACAGTACTCGTATTCCGTCGTGTTCCTGCAGATCGTCCGTCTGCTCCTCCAGCAGGCGCCTCGCGCGTGCACGCCGGCGCTGTTCACGCAGCTGTTGTCTCTGTACGCATGCTCGCTGTCCCCGAGCGATCGTGTGCTGAGGGAGATCTTCAAGGAGTTGTACGTGTTGGAGCAGTTCAGTCCTGAAGACTACGGATATCTCTTCGGGCGTTTCGCGCCAACCTCGTCGGTGCCGTTCGCCGAAACGCCCAGCACGTGGGTGATCGACATGATTTCGGGTCTGCGCTTCCGGAAGAGTTGCGAGTCGTACCCGAACGTGGAGGAGGTGCAGGAGCAGATGGAGGTGGAGGAGGCGGAGGAGGCGGCGAGCGAGGAGAGCGAGGAGGAGATGAACGAACTCTATATGGAGGGCGTTTCGTCACGTCGGAACAGTATCAGTCAGCCGGAGCCAGAATGTTCGTTCAACCCCGCTGAAGACTGTATCGGCGTGTTACTGCGAACCACCTTCTCGACGCTGCCTCCGTCGCGCGATGATCTTCTCGTGGTCGATCCCACGCTGTTCCTGCCGCTGCTGCACTACTACCTCCACCTCGATGCACTCAACGCGTACCTGTACACGTCACATGGCATTCTGGGTTACCTCATCGCCGGTCTCGCCTCCTCCAATCTCACCATTCGACAGTGCTCGTCTTGCCTGCTGCAGCGTCTGTACGAGGTGGTTAGCGACGCCTCCTTCGACGAGCGAAAGCAGATTGAGCTCCTTCTGCGCAAGTTCCAGAACTCCATCACCAACCCCGCAGCGCGCATCCCCGCGGTGATCACCTCCTTCCTCAACGAGTCAGTGGGCATTCTGCTGCGTCCCGGCAATCCCTTGTACTCCACCATCAATCGCTTCTTCCTCAATGGACCCACCTTCTCCTTCGCCGACGTGCCCCTCTTCAACCAACTCTTCCTCAGCGCGGGAGAGGACTTCAAATCGTTGCGCGCGTGGTGCTTGCGCTTCATCCTGCGTGGCACACAGAGCGAAACCGACGTGAAACTCCTCAACCGACGACACGTGGTGTCGCAGATTCAGTCGTACGCCACCTCGTCGATCTGCGACGCATACTCGGAGAAGCTGTGCATTGCGGTGATGCTGCGACTGGTGGCGATTCCCGCGGTTCTGCCGCTTCTCTGCCGAAACATGGATGTTCTGCCGTGGCTCGAAACGGTGGCGCTCCGCACGCGTCAGAGCATCGTGCGTTACGCGTGCTTCGAGATGATCGAGCGGATCGCGGAGACGGAGTTCGTGGACTTGACGACGTTGGTGATGGTGGTGAAGAAGATGCTGGCATTCCGCGATGAGGACGAAGTCGTGGAAATGAACAAGATCCAGTTGCCGATCCTGCGGATGTTCGCCAAGGCGTGCAGACTGGCGCAGAGTGAGGCGATTGGGGAGAATGAGCGCGGATTGATGATGGAGGAGCTGGTGGCGTGTATCGACATGGTGAAGAAGATGAAGAAGGGCGAGGCCGAGAAGGTGATCGAGAACTGTCAGCTGTCGAATGACGACTTCATTCTGTTGTGCGAGCCCGTGTTGAAGAGTGCTAGTGTCTGCGTGGAGGAGGCAATGTCGCTGATGAAGGAAATGAAGGAGAACTGTTCGTTTATTCTCAAGGAGAACCATACGCTTGAGAAGGATCTGGAAGCGTTGTTACTTTTGTCTGTTTGTTTGCGCATCCTTCGGCATTCAAAGAGGGGCGTGTGGATCGAAGAAATGCGTACTCTATTCGGACCCCATTCAAAGAGTTGGTATTCGGCACTCCTATTCGGAGTATCAATTACAAAATGATTATAAAGGTGAAAGCGACGGAAACGGTCGTTGTTTACGCCAGTTTAAAATGGAATTGGAAGAAGCTTCGATAATACGCCAATAGCGAGTAAATGCCTTTCCCTTCTCATCCCTAGTGACAGAAACGCTTGCGCGCGCGTTTTGGATGAATCACGGAGAAAAAGCGAGACCACCACTCACTTCGTCTATTTTGGGAAATCACGAAAATTCAAGTATTTAAGAAAGACTGTTTGTTTCATTGTGATGCTTAACCACTCCTCATCACAACAGTACCAGTGTTGTTGCCATAGGAGCGCCTTCGTAATCACATGTCGATCTGCAGCATACGCAATCACAGATATCAAAACTCATTTTGCTACCACATATATAACACAATAGGTATAGTGACTGACTTTCAGTTGAATTGCATGCGCATCACCTCCCCCTGTCGACAGTTACACATCGCGATCACATTAGCCATGCTCTAGCAACGCTCTGACGGCGTAGTGTGGTGCCTGGTGCATCCCTTGTGAAAAGCGACAGCTATGGGGTATAGTTTTGATCTACCAGTAGATATATCTTAAATGAGTGTTCGCTATGTAGGCAATATAGTCAATGTGATCGGAGGACTTCAATGAATAAGGGTCACTCAATACTAGTCAAAACGCGTAGTGCATTCCTTCTCTTCGCATCATTCTCCATGCTATTCTGCATCCATAGTGTCAAAAGGCCGTTGACTCAGATGATTGATCAGTCTCAATATCTGCCCTAAACAGTGGCACGGACACTCTTTACATCCCATTTTAAAGAACATGAAAGTAATAACGACGCGGAATAACCCCTGGGAAGCGCTTCAGCCTCGTTTTCTCACCATCTATGCTATTTGCGAGAGCGCTTCCTTTCCTGTTGTAACGATAATGGACACCTCATTTGCATAGGACAGGCAGAAGGAGCGAATAGCCTATGAGATGATTCGGGGGTCATCCAACAGCATTAGTACTATACCCATCATAACAAACTCTCTGAGTAATTGTGGCTCATTGTGGTAGAGACTGCGGAAGTGGTGGATGGGATTAGCAATCGCATACTTGCCTTCCCTCCTTTGTTGATGCTGCTAGCTTGGTGTCTAATATAGATTGCAACTAGTGAATGGAGTGAATTCGGCCTTCAAACAATGGAAAAGAAACCAGCTATAGATTGGCGTTTCCCGAAATTGGGACAATTTGGGTTGAGTGGCGTGATCCTCATATAGTACTTATTCTAGTAGATTATGAGTGAAATTGTGCGTAAAGGGTGCGTGAATGGCATAATCCTACAGATTTTTCCCTCTCTTAGTAGCGATTTGCTGTTCTCGTTATCTACCAATTGTTGAGATCCGTAGCGTGGATGCAGTTGATGAGACTTCATATTTCTTTATCACTAGGTTGTTCAATTGCCTCTTGGTGATGTGTTGAAGATGGTTGTTGATAATTGCTCTATGGCTATATGGAATCGTCTGTAGTGCATAGCACGGTAATGAATGATCCATTCACGTAGTTACGCGTAGATGCATATGTCCGCATTTTATTCGTCTATGCTAGCTTATTTCCTTGACATATATCCAGTATTGCGTGTCAACTGCTCGCAGCTTGTTGTTTGTGTGATGTGCCCATTCCCGTATCTTGCATGCATTTTTGATGTGTACTCAACGTGTAGAATTGGGAATCGATGGAATTGGGAAGAGTGATGTTTGGACATTGCGCGATTTTCAATGTGGTCAAAATACAAGTCGGTCTCAAGATGAAGGACGCTGGTTGTAGATGCTATCCTGAGAGTGATTCGATGGAATGACGATCATGTTGATGACGATCTTGGATGTCATCGGGATATTCCGTCTATGGAATGTAAGGACCGAGTAGGAAGCATAAACAAGCTTTGGAGGAGTGTAGGATGATGATGTCGTCATTGATCTGTAGGATCTATCGAGGACTCTATCGCCGCTGCTGTGATGCCAACCACCGATGGAAAGCAAGGAAGCAAGGAAGGAGAGTATTCGGGGGAGGGTGTGATGATGATGGTGCTGACTCCTCAGGATCCAAGACCTATCGACCAAGAGCGTGATAGCCATGATACCTGATGTCTGCTGAGTTGACATGAGTACGTAAGTGAAGACGGCGTGTTTGTTGAAAGAAGACTGAGATGATGGATGAGAGAGATGATCACCCCACTCACTCTACCCCTTCCATCACTCAATTCGACCTTCACTCACTTCCCCTTTGTGTTTCCCTATTCCTATTGAAGAGTACAACAACCCCACGTCCACAACTCCCACAGCAACCCACTCGGTACCCCTCAAGGACGCCGAAAGGGCATGATCACTCACTGGAGGGGTCATTTCACCTATCACATGTCACCATCAAAGGTAGTAATAGGTTGCTCACATAGGATAGAGTGCGTTGTGATGGTTGCATGTGCCATCTGAGACAGTTATGCATGATTTGTGATGATTGCTCCTGGTCGCTCATGTGCTGTATGTGATATTAGTCAATGTCACAGAATGAAATGGGAGACACAACCATAACAAAAGAGCCTGACTGATCAAATGTGGAGAACACTGGGAGAATCAAGGAATAACCGCGATTCACCCAGTTACCTGCATTCCACACACTTCAGGTGAGAGTAGTGGCTGTTACATGTAGGATAGACGGGAAATGACCTGACGGGGCGGGATCCGGGGAAGATCGTGGTGGTCTATGGTGATTTACAGCGTGCCAACAATCGAGCGAGTTCGGGGCTGCGAAGGCCAGTGTGGATGGCTCACGGGATGGGCATACCAGTCAGGATGGCGGCGGGTTACAGAAGTGCGTGGTTGAGGCGGGTCCAAGAAGGGTCGTATTTCAATCATTGGAGGCCACGAGGGTGTCTATAGTGTGGATTATCCTCCGCGGAGTGCATGAATCGGCTGATGATGACACGCAATTTCCTTCTTCCTTCATTACGCGGTCTGATTGAGTATTGCCAAGTCTTACGTACTTCAAGTGAGACCTATTATCCTCTCATGGCATAGCTTCCCTGGATATCTCCTTGTTACTGATCTTGTGACCTTGTTGTCTGTGACTGGAATTGGATATTCCACGATGCCTCAATTTGAATATGTGACGTATCGAATATGGATGGGAATGGATCCTATTCGTGTGTGACGATGTGCCTCTCCTCAGATAAGACCGTCGATAAGTGTTGCCGTATAGCATTAGCTATCGGCACTGAATGCACTAAGAGGAGTTGGCGTTGGGAATGTCTTCCTAGCCTGATGAAGCGACTGGTTCCTATTGTTGTGTGATGGAGCTAAGAGGTGATGAAGTGAGCATGAGAGGACTCGATACGAATGCCACTTGGGGTACTGTGACGTTGATTGAGGGATGCTTGGGTTCCGGGGGAAAGAGAGGAATTGACGGTAGGGTGTGCTTGCAGCAGACGTGTTGTGAGTACTACCTGATGAATCAGCTCAGGATTTGCACCCAATGAGTTGATGTGTGGAGTGTTGTCCAACTCCATGAGAGTTCTTCCTAGCTCTATTGATGAAGCAATGGAGACGACACCGACGTGTTTGACTGTTGTCTCAGAGAGTTCTTCCTAACTCTGCTGATGAGGCTTGAGAGTTCTTCCTAGCTCTATTGATGAGGTTTGAGAGTTCTTCCTAGCTCTATTGATGAGGCTTGATAGTTCTTCCTAGCTCTATTGGTGAAGCAATGGAGACGACATCGGCATGTTTGACTGTTGTCTCAGAGAGTTCTTCCTAACTCTGCTGGTGAAGCTATTGATGGGTCTCTTGTTCGTTCTGTGCGGGATCTTGACTACAGGTGAGTGGATGTGAGTGATCTATAGAGTGGAGAAGTGCATCGTCAATCACCTTGGGAAGGACATCTGTGAGGAGTATAGTGTCACACATAGAATGTTCACATCACTCTATGATCGTATAACACCACTTGTTGTTGATGGTATGTACATGATGGTGATCTGTAGATCTTGACTTTGCTTCCTTTTGGACATTCATTTCATATTAACCATCCTATGTACATTCCGTTCTTCACGATGTGTCATGTGAGTTGTGCTGATTGTGCATGATCAGTAGATGGCGTCATCAGAGAGATTTATGTGGCATGGCATACCTTTATTCCCTATATACTCCCCATTCTGTGCATCAGTTAGTCGTTGCGAGAGGTAGTTGTGATGTTGAGTTGGTGATCTGTAGAGGTCCTCAACCGTTGACCGGATGATCCATGTGACCATTCCACTGTGATACCCTGTTGCTACTATTTGTCGACCCTTTGAGATGGATCCTTGACTCTCATTGCCGCATCTGCTAATGGCGCTTCGCCTGAGGCAGAGAGTGTGGTGATGGGGTTAAGGAAGGAAGGGTTGATGAGTAGCAGCAGCGGGGGCGCGGTCCCCGGTACCCTGAGGGGTGATCGCTGAGGAAGCGAGCTATGGAGCTGGTACTTCTTGTATGAGTTGTTTATTGGTACTACATGTTGTATACTAGCAGCGAGCCCTAGCCTGCCCCCATCGACGGTGATGCTAAGTCACTCTACAACTCTGGGTATGAGTATCCTGGACGGAGATAAAGCGAATGGCGCCTTAGGTCATTACGCTGGAGAAGTGTTTTGCCCTCTTTTCTCCCTCCGGGGTGGACTTGCAAGGGATTTGCACATCTAAAACTGATGTTCGTCCTCCAAGAGACAAGTAATGTGCAACAGATGGGCTCTACGACGACCCTCTCTCCCGATGCTAAATGTCCTTTATACTCAGCTGTGTTGTAGTAATGTCTCTAGGATATGTACACAACCCATCAAATCCCCGAATAAGTGAATCGTCTTTGAGAATAGAAACAGAATAGAACTCACTTTTTGAATTCCTGGCCCAGTTTAATAGATGCAATATGTTTCACTCATCCCCCTAGTGGGTATCCCCGAAATAGACGACCTGAGTGCCGCGGGAATGAAACCAGAGACACAGTCTGCAGACATAATGGCTTGCGAGAGACTGCAATAGTCGATCATGGGACACTGCTCTCTCCTTGTGATATTGTTCTGCGGGTGTATTCTCGTGTACTCGAGAATGAGGCCGCTTAAACGTGCTTCCAGTCTGGATCCTGTTGCCACGAGTATCGACTTTCGGCTCGATGAATATGGATACGTTCATGAAGCGTTCAGGCAACACAATTGTACTCGGGACAAGTTCGAGACCCATGACCCCGATTTTCCGCTTATAGAGTACAAGTTGAAGGAGAGTATTGTGTGGAATGGTCTATCTGTGTGTGGGAGGGATTCCTTTGTCCTTCTTCTGTTCTTTGTATACCGAAGAGACTATAGAAGGAGAGAGTTAATCAGGCAGTACATAAAGCAGGGAATGGTCGTTGATGGAAAGAAGGTGCGATACATGTTTGTCGTTGCTGCAGAGGAAGGGCAGTTCGGTGCCTTGAAGAAAGAGAATAGTGTTCACAAGGATATCCTCATTTCGGTCCATGTCGACAGTTTTGCAAATCTCACTCTCTCTATTCTCGATTCCTATCTGTGGGTGCGAAATCACTGCAAGCAAGTTCAGTTTATCGTGAAAGTCGATGGAGACACGTGGGTTCACTTGGGGAACATGGTACATTACCTCAAGAGCGTGCCTCTGAAACGGTTTTACGGTGGTTCCTTCTTCCAGGGTTACTACAGGAGGAACTTCACGTACAGGAAGGTGAAGATGATTCCTTCTGACTACCCAGAACGAATGTGGTACTTCATGGTGGGCGGGGCGTATATGTTATCGAGAGATCTGATCCCCTACATCAACATCGGAACACTCTACATCGACCTTCTCCCTGTAGGAGAGGATATGGTAGTCGGGGAAGTGTTAAGAAAGGTGGGTGTTCCACCGTACGAGGACCAACATGGGTTCCGGGTATTCCTGACAACGAGCATTCTTCGCAATGGTTCCTTTCCTCGAAACGGGATTTTCATTCATGGTCTAAAGAACATCGACGTCTTGACCGGCTTATACCACAACCACGCCTCCTCTTTCTCTGTGCCATACGGTCTCTAGCTATCTTCAGTGTAGTTTATTCCTTGTCCCTTTTGCTTGTTTTCTGTAGAATGGAATCATCGCGGCTGATTGGGAAGATCGATTCCCGCGGGTATTCAGGGTTTTCTGGTCTCATTATTCACGAGAAACCGAATAACCAAAACTGGAGTATGGGGATGTGCCACCTTCTCCTCGTGCTATGCTTCGGCTATACGCTTATGTACTCCAGAATGAAGGCTAATCTATGCTCTTCCAGTGTAGAACGTATGGATGTGAATCCTCGTGTCAAGCTGGATGAGTATATGTATGTTCATGAAGCGTTTAGGCGCAACCATTGTGTTCAGGGCAAGTTCAAAACGTATGATCCTGATTATCCGCTTATAGAGTACGAAGTCAAAGAGAATATTGTGTGGAATGGAGCTTCGGTATGCTCAAGTGACACGTTTGTCCTTCTCTTATTCTTTTTGTATCGCGATGACTTCCAGAGAAGGGAACTGATCCGACAGTACATACAGCAGGGGGTGGCGGTTGACGGAGAGATTGTGAAGTACCTTTTCGTCATTGCTGCAGAGGAGAGACAGTACAGCGACTTGAAGAAAGAGAATGACGCATTTGGAGATATCCTCATTTCGGTCCATGTCGACACCTTTGAAAACCTCACACTGTCAACACTTGATTCCTTCTTATGGGTGCGAAATCACTGCAAACAGGCTCAGTTCGTTGTGAAAATCGATGGAGACACGTGGGTTCACTTGGGGAACATGGTGCGTTACCTCAAGAGTGTGCCTCCAGAACGCTTTTACGGAGGCTTTTACTACAGACGCTTCTATCCTTCTGACTACCCAGAACGAATGTGGTACTTCATGGTGGGCGGGGCGTATATGCTATCAAGAGATTTGATCCCCTACATCAACATCGGAACACTCTACATCGACCTCATCACTCCAGTGGGCGAGGATATGGTGGTTGGCGAAGTGTTGCGGAAACTGGGTGTTCCACCGTACGAGGACCAACATGGGTTCCAGGTTTACTCTACAATCTATACTCTAGTCAACCACACCATTCCTCCCAACATTGTATTCGTTCATGGTCTGAAGGACTTCCAATACTTGTCGGATGTGTACCGCAGTCACGCTTCCTCGTTTACTGTTCCCTACAGGCAGTAGTTCTGCTCATTGTCATTACTCTTTGTTGCTATATGAGTGTGTAAAAGGATTGACTGCAATCCACACTGGATAGACTAGACGGAATGGCAGTATGCAGGAAATGGTTCATTCTGCTTTCCCTAATGAAACAGAAAATAGTCCCGATTTTTGGAGCAGTTATGCGTTTTCATCAAATCCGAATCCCCTCACCAACATGAACGGGAAGACCATCGCGCTGGACGCATTCCACTGCTTTGACAAGGCAACGGGCTCGTTTTCCATGAAATGCGCGTGTGGTGCGACGAACACACTCATGCCGGAAGATATCAATCAGCCGCTTCTCACCCTGAAGTGCTGTGGATGCTACATGCAGTACGAAGTGAGAGTCACTGGCACGTGACTGGAACACTTCTCATTTGTAGACATGGACATCGGTATTGCATGCTACTATCAACACAAGTACGATGAAGCCATCGAGTAGTCCATCTCCATTCCTCATCATCAGACACTACATCCGATACATGAAAGAGGACCCGCAGTCGATGAAGGAGATTGAATACAACGTGTTTGACGCTCTTCTTCAGAAGAGTCGTGGGAAGAGTGATTCAGTACGAAAAGAGTGTGCAGTATTGTTCCGAAAGCTATTTCCTAACAGTACGAATTCCCTCTTCGAAGATCATCCCATTCCCGATTCTCCTTCACTACCACAGTTCCAATCATACCTAAATGAGCAGCTTGCATTACTGCATGCTACATGTGAAGATATCAAACGAGAACGGAATCAAGCGTAGTACTGTTTGTTTGCATCACACTGAAATGAAAAAGGCGGTCCCATGCAATACGTCGTTTTTGAAACAAACCCGTGAGCACGATTCCCTAGTAAACTGAATACTTCCCTCCAAAGCACAAAAATCAT
>ENA-UEQW01001325-UEQW01001325.1-human-gut-metagenome-genome-assembly--contig:-NODE-1325-length-20607-cov-3.809985_pt1 | contig 20607 bp, 28 predicted proteins | sample MGYA00242947_ERZ507947 | MGnify/ENA primary metagenome ERZ507947 (study PRJEB26167, sample SAMN06115421) | human gut metagenome | host: Homo sapiens | place: China:Guizhou | collected 2015-03-17... | reverse complement strand
CTCCACAAAGTGATGAACAAGTTGTCACATGTTTAGTGCTTTTAGGAGGGTTTAGTGGTACTGTTTCTTTCAGTCGCATGAATGGCTTACAGTTCATATTTCGCACACGCTCGAGCCCATCTTCTGTCAATCATCGTGAAGAAACCTGTCAACGTGCTTCGTCCGGCGATTCCTCATTCCCGTTTGTGTGTGCAATGGATTTGCCAAGGTACTACGGAGAACACAAAACGCTCTGTAATGGGTGTCTGCAAAAGGGTTTGCTCCTGTGCTGCGACTACTGTCCCCTGGTGTACCATCCGGAGTGTCTGAATCCTCCCCTGAAGGACCAGCCCTCCGATTACTGGATGTGTCCGCAGTGCACAATGGAACTGGAAAACAGTACTCCATTTCAATCTCGGTGACCGAACAGAGATAGCGAAGGCCCATGCGAAACACGGTGATTCCAAGAACAAGGCGGGTGGACGGTATCCACGCGTGTTTCTCTTGATCGTAGAACGTCGTCGCACATATTCACGAGCGGATATCGTGGAGTGTACTCGCGATCGGGGAAGTGGAACGCGCAGATTCAGTACAATGGAAAGAAAGTGGTAGGCGTCGCTGCGTGGGTGTGATCCCTGTAGTACTTAGGCAGTTACTCCTCCGAAGAAGAAGCGGCGCATGCGTACGACATCGCGGCAAAGCGGTATCACGGCAGCAAGGCCGTACTCAACTTCCACACGGACGAGAATGGAAGCAGTCGCAATCCATTCCAAGTCAACAGCAAACCGACTCTCTCCCTCGCAACGCATGCAGGCGAGTACGAGAGAGAAGGGGAGCTGAACCAGAGTCACACCCAGAGTCTGAAAGAGCCATCACCTTCGCGTCCTCCTTTTCGCAGTGGATAATGCCTAGTAACGCCGCTGGTGTTCGCATCCAGTGAAGAGAGCGATGAATGCCTCAAGAGGAACAGAGAGGGTCTTCGTCACAAGAGAGACACGAAGGAGTAGTCTCCCTCCGCTTCGCGAAGAGAGGCACTTCTGTTTCGAGCATTCCAAAACTAACACTTGAGGAGACAGCAACCTTTTCGCTTTTCCAATTCTTGCGAGTCTCCCTGTACTATGGATTGTAGATTGGACGTTGCTTTGTTCCCTCACCCACTATTCCTTTTACACAATGCCCAAAACGCGTATGACTGCTCTCGATGTGAGAGCCTGCGTGAACGAATTGAAGGGGCTGGTTCTTGGATCCAAGGTGTCAAACATGTCCGAAATGAGCGCTCCCCTTGACTTTTAGTTACGACGTGTCAAACAAGGTGTACATTATCAAAGTGGTGAAGAAGGGAGTCCAGTACAATCTCCTCCTCGAAAGCGGTATCCGGTTTGCGCTGCTTTCGTTTGTTCACGGTTTAGCGTGCACACGACGAACTACCTGAGGGAGAAGAGTCGCTTCCCCAACACCTTTTCCCAGAAGCTGCGAAAGCACATCCGAAACCGACGAATTGAAGCCATCCGCCAGATTGGTTTCGTTCCTACTCCTTGTCTCTGTTATTCGTAGGACCGTGTGGTTGATATCGTGTTCGGCAACGGAGAAAACACCTTCCACGTGATTCTGGAGTGCTATGGCGGCGGCAACATCATTCTTACCGACTACCATTTCGAGATCCTCGCCCTGCTTCGCACCTACACACTATCCGATGGAACTGCCGTGGATGTGAAGCAGACCTACAGCGTGCAGCCGAGTTGATTGTTGTTCGTGTTTGTCAGTAGTAGAGCAGCACGCTCCCTTCGATGACATTCAAGCCATGGAGATTTCCGCTCTTCAGGAGACGGCTTCCTTTTTCCTCCCTCGCTGGTCGGAGCTGAAAGCACGCGACAAGCAAATCAAGTCCATCCTGCTGACGAACAACAGCTTCGCACTGCTGGGATCGGCATTCATCACCAACGCTCTTCACCGTCTTCACATCAATCCCGTCTCCGTTACCGAAAATGAAGGCTGTTTGCACGACGACGAGCAGCTGGCGCGTCTCCTGGAAGCGATCAAGGAGGAGGCGTCGTCCATCGCCGTCTCCATCGAGAAGCCGCAGGGTTTCATTCTCCGAGTTGGGGTGCCCGGAGAGAAGGGTGTTGAACAGGAGAAGGGTGCTGAACAGGAGAAGGGTGCTGAACAGGAGAAGGGTGCTGAACAGGAGAAGGATGCTGAACAAGAGAAGAAAACCGAACAAGAAAAGACTACACCCACCGCCGAGCCCTTCACGGACTACAGCCCGTTCGCCATCACCGCGGGAGAGAACGAGAGCTGCGTGCAGTTCGCGTCGTTCAACGAGTGCTTGGACGCGTACTTCATCAACGAGGAGAACGTGAAGGTGGTGGAGAAGGTGCAGAAGTGGTCCCTCAGCTCGTGCCTCACGCGTAGGTCGAAGGAAGCCATCGACAAGAAGGTGCTGACCATCAACCAGAAGCAGGAGGAGCGCATCCGCATTCTGGAGAACGAGCTGCGCGCCGTGTCGAAGCGCGTGAGCGCGCTGTTCAACAACGCGTCGATCGTGAACACGGCGATCGTGGTGGTGAACCAGTTCCTGAGCCAGGGCGTGCAGTGGGACGTGCTGCAGGAGCAGGTGCGGCAGTTCAAGCAGAAGCCCTACAACGTGTTCCACCACATCAAGAGCCTGGACCTGGAGCACAACCGCATGAAGATGGAGTTCGACGACGACGAGGAGAGTGATGAGGAAAACGACGAGGAAAACGAAAACGAAAACGAAAACGAAAACGAAGAACGTCGCATCAACGTGGACGTGGAGCTGAGCCTGAACTGCAACAACAACATCGCCCTGCTCTACAAGCAGAAGAAGGAGATCGAGGAGAAGCTCGTGCGCACCGTCGCCCTCCCTCACGCGTAGGAGAAGACCATCGTCGCGGCGCAGCAGGCGGTGGAGGAGGCGTCCAAGCAGCAGAAGAAGGAGATCACCCACGTGGAGCGCACGCAGCAGACGGAGATCTCGCGGCGGCGCCAGAAGCGCTGGTTCGAGAAGTTCGACTGGTTCGTGAGCAGCGAGGACTATTTGGTGCTCGGCGGCAAGTCGGGGGAGCAGAACGAGCTGCTGGTGAAGAAGTACCTGCGCAAGGGAGACATCTTTGTGCGCGTGGCGCTGGGGAGTGACGCGTAGATGCACGCCGACGTGCACGGCGCCGCCACGGTCGTGATCCGCAACTACATGAGCATTCCCGCGACCGGCACCGCCATCCCCCAGTACTGCCGCATTTCGGACGTGACGCTGCAGCAGGCGGCGGTGTTCGCGCTGTGCCACTCGGTGTCGTGGGACAACAACCTCATCAACAAGGTGTACTGGGTGTTCGACTACCAGGTCTCCAAGACGGCGCCCACGGGCGAGTACCTGCCCACCGGCAGCTTCATGATCCGCGGGAAGAAGAACTACCTGGCGCCGTACCGGCTGGAGCTGGGCGTCGGGCTGCTGTTCGAGGTGGAGGCGGAGGACGCGGAGAAGCACCGCTTCGAGCGGAAGCGGAAGGACCTGACGGACGAGGCGTGGGAGCAGGTGATCGCGGAGGGTCGTCCCGGCGAGGTGGCGGACAGCGAGGGCGAGGTGGTGGAGGACGATGACGACGACGAGGAGTTCACGGTGGAGGTGATGAACGAGGTGCGCAACACGGCGAAGCCCAAGCCGGTGGTGAAGGTGCAGGCGGTGGCGAAGGGCCAGAAGAACAAGAAGTCGCTGAAGGGGACGACGAAGAAGTCGCGCGCGCAGGCGGAGGAGGAGGCGTACCTGAACGAGGGCGTGGAGGAGGAGAAGCTGAAGGGGAAGGAGATGTCCCGCGGCGAGCGGCGCAAGATGAAGAAGGCGAAGAAGTACGCGGAGTGCGACGACGAGGAGAGCAAGTGGGGGTGTGTGGAGTGTGTGACGCGTAGGCTGCGCAGCGTGCTGTACGGTCATTCGTCGATTGAGTCCATTTTGAAGGGTTCTTCAAAGGAGAAGGCGTCGGAGAAGGAAAAGGGTGAGGAGAAGAAGGGTTCTTCAGAGAAGGAAACGAACTCCTCTCAGAAAGACGAAGGAGCGGACAAAGACGACCTCCCAAACAGCGTGAGCGAGAACGCGTCGCTGGAGGACATCGACGCCTACCTGCAACAGCTGGTCTCACTGGACGCGGCGCCCGCGCAAATCACCTGCTACACCTGCGGCAGCAGCGAGCACGACCAAGCGCACTGCCCCGAGAGCTGGCGCGTGATCGAGCACATCGACCAGAAGGAGGAAGAGAACGAGGAGAAGGAGAACAAGGAAGAGGAATATACAGCGATCCCCGCGGCTGAGCGAGACACGAGCGATCTCCTCCTCAACTGGACGGCGATGCCGCAGGAAACGGACCGCATCGTTCACGCGATTCCCGTCTGCGCTCCGTACGCCGCGATGAGCGATTACGCGTACCATGTGAAGATGACCGTGGGAAAGATGAAGAAGGGCGCGATGGCGAAGAGCATCGTGGAGCACTGGTTGAAGGGAAAGATCCCCGAGGCGCAGAAGAAGAGCATTCGGCAGATTCCCGTGGAAGACATCTCGGCGATCATCATGAACAACTCGAAGGTAGTCCTTCCCGGAGGCACAAAGGGAAAGAAGTGGAGTGTTTGTTTCATTCATTCTCCGAGGTTTCCGTTTGCTGCTCGTTTGGAATGGAGAACGCGCCAGAAACAACAGAGGAAGCGGAATCGACCCAAAGGGAAACCAGCTCGTTGCATTCGCTCCGCTCGGAAGAGGAATCGAATCAGAGCACCGGATACAGGGAATCCATGGAGGAATACCTGTTTCACATCATTATTCGCGTAAGATCGGTGGTGTGGAGTGATCTCCAGATCCTGCAGTCGGGAGCACTCGATAAATCGAAATTGTCACAGAATCTGCAGAGGCAGGTGGATATGATCGAATCCATTCGCAAAAGCATGGGTATGGTCGTTCTCGCCCACTCTCACATAGAAGAGGAAGACACGTCGTCGGATGAGTTGGACGTGGACTCTAGTTCGGATGAATACAACTATCTCCCTGTGGAGAACGAGCTCGAAAACTACTTCCTAAACCGAAAAATGATCAAGGAGAAGGACTACAATCCCGTCGACGAAGACGTTTCCGACTTTTCCATTACCGATGTCTCCGATTCCGAGTCCTCCGCTCAGACGGCCTTCTCTTCTCCCGAGGACGTTCTCTCTGCTTCCGAGAGTGTTCCTTCCAGTCCTAGAGACGCAACGGAGGATGCCCTTTCAAATGACGCTGTCAGTAAGGGTCTATCTCCAAACGGCACTGCTGTTTCGTTTTCGAATGATGGAAGAGTTTCTTCTCCGGTGAACGTGAATCCCTCCCCAATCAACGACATGAGCTCAACACCCCTCAACACCACACTCTCCTCCCCAATCAACACCATCAACTCCTTCTCCTCCCAACTGGAAGAATCGCAATCACTCCAAGGCAGCGCCTCCAGCGACAAAGACAGGTAAGAATAGAAGCAGGATTCCACCCCTAGCTTCGACAGCCAGCTCTCCTCCACCACCGACTCCTCCGCGCGCTCCACGCACGCGCAGGTGCTGGACATCCAATCTAACCAGGTGAAGCAGTGCATGAGCCAGGTGGGGAAGGAGATCGTCATTCCCTCCGTCTTCGACCCCAACAATCGCGGCGTCGACTTCTTCCTCCTGCCCATCTTCTACACGCCGCAGATGTGCGGAAACGCCTTCGACTCGGCGCGGCACATCGAGAAGAACGACTACATCGCCGACCGCTACCTCGTCCTGAGCATGCTGGGCGGCGCCACCTTCAGCGTCACCGTGAAGTGCGTGGACATGCGCGGCGACGCCTCCACACACCTGTGTCTGAAGGTGCGCGCTGCGGCGACGCCTCACCCGTAGATCATCAAGAACGGGGACTGCTACCTGGAACAGTCGCTGGACGAGATCCGCGTGCTGCGGTACCTGAACCGGCTGAAGGGCTTCGAGAACGCGCACCTGCTGAAGCTGTACGACTTCTTCTTCAACAAGAGACACCTCATGATCGTCACCGAAGTGGGTCTACAGTTCCGCGGTGACTCCTAGTTGCTGCAGCAGAGTCTGTACGACTTCACGTGTCAGCTGGACAGCCACCCCCTTCTCCCCCCATATTTCACGCTGGCGCGGATCCGCATCATCGTCAAGCAGATTCTGGAGTCGCTGGAGTTCATCCACTCCCACAACATCGTGCACTGCGACCTCAAGCCCGAGAACATCCTCTTCCAGAACATTCCACTGTTCCTTCTTTTCCCGTGCCTCACGCCGTAGCGCGCAGATCAAGCTGGTGGACTTCGGCGGCAGCAACTTCATCAGCAGCCTCAAGACGCTGTCCTCGCGCCCTCTCTACATCCAGAGCCGCTCCTACCGCGCTCCCGAAGTCATCCTGGGCACGGACTGCGACGAGCGCATGGACATGTGGTCGCTGGGGTGCATCACGGCGGAGCTGTACACGCACAAGCTGCTGTTCGACAACTCCTCCATCGGGAACCTGCTCACCTCCGCCTCGGCGCTGCTGGAGCCGGTTCCGGACTGTTTGCTGCGCATGGCGGGGCTGAAGGTGCATCAGAGCAACGACAACTTCTACATCTTCCTGAAGAAGGAGGAGGTGTGGAACATCGACCCGCCTCACCTGTCGCTGGAGCGCGAGCTGGGAACGACGGATCCCGACTTCGTGGACTTCATTCGGAAGCTGCTGCGATGGGACCCGAACCAGCGCTTGACCGCCAGCCAGGCGCTTCAGCATCCCTTTATTACCTGTGAACGACCCTGTGAGCCGTACAATGTTGATGTTCATCATTTGTAAGGGTGTTTGTTGTGGTTATAGTGTGGAGTGGGAGTTTAGTTAAGTAGTGGTAGAGAGTGTTGCAGTAAGTGGAAGCGTTTCTTGCAATTTATGGAAGTGACTATTGCAATCAGTGAAAGCGGTTTGTAAAAGAGACACTCTGAAAACAACACACTCACTGGAAATAGCGAGCCCTCAACTCCTTGAAGTACTACACCATCACCCATACACACAACACACCACATCGTACAAAGCACTCCCAAACTGAGCGAACATCGACTGCGCGCCGTGGTAGATGCGGGCGTTGTCCGCTATCCGCTTGACGTCGTAGTCCATGTCCTCGATGGACTGGTAGCTGCGATTCCGAATGCTCTGCTATACGTCACGATGCACGCTCAGCCCCCACACTCACGTCCGTCAGGCTCATCGGGTACGGAATGCGGTCCAGGTAGTCGCTTATGTTGTTCTGACGAATGTACGTCTTCGTCAGTCGCTGCGACGTGAGATGGCGATTAAGCCCCTACCGGAATGAACGGATTCTCGTTGTTGTACTCCACCCACGTCTTCTTCATGAGGAGGGAGCAAATGGTCTGCATCTTGGAGTTCAACTACACTTCACTCTCCCGCTCTGTCGTACGGCGTGAGAGGGGTCCTTCTGGTCGTCGCCACGGACGCGCTTGGACGGCTGCTCAAACTTCGCCGTCTGTATCAGCTTGCTGTCGCTCTCCTAACCGATCACTCTAACCATTTTAACCCACCTTGAACGGACAGAAGCGCTTCACGCGCGTGGAATTCCCCACCACGTCCAAGATGCCCGCCTTCTGCTCATCGGTGAGCGTTTCATACTGTGTAGTCGGTAGGGGACCTTGCGCAATTGCGAACAACTCTGAAACCCTCACGGAAAGGGAAAAGGCCTACCGGGAGGCTTTTGATCTCCAATCGCGTAGTAGCGCGCTCCGCTCTCCTCCTTGTACTGCCTCCCGAGGAAGCGCATGTAAGACGAATCACTCTACAGCACAAGCACTGGGCCAAGAACCGTACGATGGTCTTGAAGAGAGAAGCCAGATTCTGCAACCCGAAGCGGCTTAGCAGAGAATCCTCCTCCATTCCAATCCCTTAGTGACTCTTTCAGCACGAGTTTCTATTAACACGGCGTTTCGTGAAACAAACAAAAGCGTCATTCAACTACGTCTGTCAATCTACTTGCAGACCTGCTGCTTCGTAAAGATGAAGTAGGCCCAGATCCAAGACCAAATGTAACCAATGAAGCCGAAACCGATAGCGAGCTGAAGAACACCAGCAATGATCACGAAAATATCGGCTCCATCAATGGCACCGGCAATAATAGTACCAACACCTAGCCAATCACGTCAGAAAGCAAGCCCTAACCAGCGAAGAACACATTGAGGATGGTGCACACCAAACGCATGGTGTCATCCTTGACAATAGGAATACGGAAGAACTTGTTCAAACTCATCCTTAACGCAGAATAAAACTGGGTGGCGTACTCAAAATAAATGTCGGATTAATGTCGCATGTGTTTATGGCTAGGCGCCAATGGGCTCCTTTCTGTCCCTACACCATACTGACAAGTATGCGGTCGTAATCAGCTGCTTCCTCGCTCTACCGCCCCTGGCGGAAAGAAGGAAGTACGCACGCCTCCCGCACGCCAACGTCCCAACAAACATCGCAAATACGTTTACGGAATACACGCACTCTCCTGGGAATTCTTTATGCATTTGCTGCAGAACCACTTCCCCTACTCGTGAAATCCGCCGTCCGCTCCGACTTTGGGAATGTCCGGAGTCTCAAGGCACAGGCATTTCATGTGATACGCGCCGTCGCAGCAGTCGCAGAGCAGCAACTCGTGGTCCTGGTCACTCTTGTGGCAAATCTGCTCGTCATGGACCATTCCAGCACAAACCTCACAAACGAAATCACCGCCCCCATCCACCGCCTTGTGCTTCTCCAGTAGGCACTGTCCCTCCACTTCTTCGAGTCGCTTTGCCTTGTGCTGGAGAATCTACGCGTCATCTCGCGCGCTGGACGCCACTTCAAAGCACACGTCGCAGTGACTGCGCAGCATGTGAATCGAATCCATCAGCACCACCACATGTGTCCGCTTCATGGCATCTCTACGCAATCACGCGGAGCGCGCAATCTCACAGAAGCAGGTGTGTGTGGGAAAGGGGATCGAACGCCAGCACGCGGCACACCTTCCACTGGTAGTCGACGAACAGATCGACAGTGATTCCGATGAGCCGCTCGCCGTGGAGGTAGGAGCAGCAGTTGCAGACAAGCGCGTGATTGCAGCTCTATCGCTGATGGCAGGCAAGAGAAACGACTGTGTTCATCACCGCGGACACGAAGGTGTTCTGGCAGAACACGCACCGATTCTCGTCTCTGTGATGCAGCACCATCTACGCCTCACGCGCGTCCTCTCCGCCCACCTTCTCCACTCGCTCCCTCAGTCGCTCCTCGCCCTGCGGGTACGACTCCAGCGTAGTGGGCAGTGAGGCCAGGAGACGCAGCACTCCCTCTCTCAGCCACGGGTTGTTCCGCAGCACGTTGGTGCCGTTCTCCACGCTCTCCTCGATGAACATGACCCACTCTTCCGGCAACAGCGGCTGGTCCACCAGACGGCTCAGCACGTCGCCCTCGTTCTTGATCCCTATCCCTCACGCGCCTCGCGCAGTCCTACGGAAGAACTGATTCAGATAGACGAGTGTGATGAAGTGCTGCAGGAGCAGGAGGCGCGACGTGGGGGTCAGGTGGAGGAGCTGGAGTTTCGCCGAGCGTGCGGTGTACTGGAAGCGGATGGAGTTCAGAATGCGGTCATATAGGCTGATCTTGGTCCCTATTCCTCACCTCTCTGTCGTTCGGGTACCCTTTTTCACCACCGTCGAGAAGAACCGTCTCTATGCATGATCACCAACCCACACCACGCACCACTGTACTGGCGTCCTTCTTGGTGAACTTGACGGTGGTGCTGCGCGCCACGTGATCGATGAAGGGCGGCGCGGCGCTCGGCTGGAGAGAGGGGAAAAAGCGAATGTAGTCGGCAAAGGTGTGGATGGATGGCTGTGTGTCGCTGCCCAGAAACACCCACGGCTCCTTCGCCTGCTTCGGCGTGGAGTTGAACATAACGGGCACGAGAACGGTTTCATCGGGTTCGGGAGGCGTTGGGAGTTCGCGTTTGATGGAGAGGGGCTGTGCGTTGGGTGCCGGTTCATTCTTGACTTGTGGTGTTGAAGCGTTGTTCACGTCTTGCGAAGGATCACTGTTCATTTCTTGCGAAGCAGAACTCGTTTCTGACGCACCCTTCATTTCTTGCGAAGCAACACTCTTCACCTCCTGCGAAACAACACCCTTCTTCATTTCTGATGCACCCTTCACCTCCACTCGCTTCTCGCTCGGCTCCACGCTCCCATCCTCAGCCAGCGGCGAAGAACGCTTCGACGAACCCTCCTTCGCTTGCGACTTGGACCCTTGCACGCGCAACGAGGCGGAAACTGCCTTATCGAACATGGCTCCTGTGACGAACTGCGAGGCGGGCAACCGACCCAACAGAACAATAAAGGGGTCCTTCTCCACCTTATGCCCCTCGGACCGGATCAACTGCTGCAGCCGCGTCACGTTGATAAACACGTGGTGATTCCCGCGGGTATTCTTCGTCACCAGCAACATGTCGTCCTTATTCACCGTCATCTTCTTCCGCATCGACGCGTTGATCGTGCGCGCGCTTCGCTTGCCCTCCACCACCAGCTCCTCATCGTCCTCGTACGACTCGTCCGCCTCCACTTCCTCGTCGTCCGTCAGGCGCTGTCTCTTCGACGGCTTCACAACCTCCTTCACGACCTCCTTCACAGGAACAGAAACAGGAGCAGAAACACTCACCGGAGTCTCCTTGACGCCCACTACACCTTACACACTCCCGCTACACCCAACGACGCTGCAGCCCAGCATGACACTCCCGAAGAGCGGACGACACCGTGGAGAACCCTTCGCGATGCAGCACCCAGCTCGGAACGCTCCACGGATCCACGAACAACTCTACCGATGAAACCCCCACTCCACACGCACTCTCTCCAGTCTCCTGGAGATGGACGCGATGCGCCAGTCGCTCCTTCATCTTCTTCACCTCCGCCAGGATCTCCGACTGCATGCTCTGCAGGGCGTCTCGCTCCTTCACCGTCTTCTCCACGTAGTTCGACAGGATGCGCGCCGCGCTCTTCATCGCCTGGCACCGCTGCAGCAGCAGGAACAGCGGCGACACGCAGTGCTCGGGAACCCACAGCAGCGACAGCGGGTCCTGCACGAAGGTCGGCGGGATGTGCTTGGAGCAGAAGAGAACGAGGCCGTCGGGCACCGAGTAGAACACGCAGTGGCGACGCGACAGGCACGACAGGTGGTAGAACTATCATGGGAACGCACACGCAAACACTACCTGTTGACACCCCGGGACGCTGCACTTCACGAACCGGCCCGTGTTCTCCTTGCACTCCGCGCACGTGATCACCTTGCCGCCGTTCTTTCCCACCACCATCGTGCTGTAACTACCCCTCACTCGCCCCTCGCGCCCCCACATCTCGTTGTTCACCACGCCCATGCACTCCGAGGAGGGCAGCACGAACTCCACCAGCGTGCGCACGGCGTATTCGGCCGTGGTCTGCGGGAAGAAGCGCGAGTGCCGGGTGTTGTACATGCTGGAGGCGATGAGGAGCGCGCAGCGCTTGTGCACCCACACGCCCTCCGAGGAGAGCACGCGGTACCCCGACGAGCATCCGCAAATCGGGCAGTAGTACGACAGCGAAATGGTGGACGACGCGTAGTCCATGAACGACGCGATCTGGCACGAAAACGGCCCGATTCCGCACAGGCAGGAAGGACAGATGTAGTCTAGTTCTGACGCAACGCTTCCACGCCTACAGTCAAACTGGTCGTCGCTGTGAATCACCATCACGCGCTCCAAGTCCATGCAGTTCGTGTGCACGCACACCTCGCAGCACAGGCACTTCAGCAGCCGCCCTCTGCCGCCCTCCTTCAGGTACACCTCGTTGCCGTGCACCGTCCGCGTGTCCGCGCTGCGCAGCCACATCTGCAGCGCGTCGTCCACGCGGCAGTCGTGCTCGTCGTACCCCTTCATCACGTTCACCACGCCGTCGCAGCGGTCGCTCAGCGTCACGCTGCGCGCGTCACTACTCATCTCCATGCCCATCACCGGACAGTAGTACCCGTACCCGCACACGTCGCACACCGCCGTGAGGCGCGACACCTGCGGCTCGCTCGACTCCTTGCCCAGCAGGCGCGACTTCAGGCTCTCGCTGATCTGGTCCGCGCCGCGCGTCTCATTGCGCTTCACCACCTCCCGCTCGCGGACGCCCGCACCGCGGTTCTACGGCGTGAGTCCTCGGTGCTGTCGCTACGTGGTCGTGGTTGAAACAGAACGTCGTGACGCGCGGGTGCGTTCCCCCGCCGATGTACGACTTCTGCGAGGGGTCCACGTGGATGAAACCGCCGTAGTAGTAATGGCACGTCATGTGGTAACTGCACACACAGTCCTCGCAACTACACTTGACGGTGATTCCCACGGGGATGTGGCAGTAGCAGCAGAGGCCTCCCGGCGTCGCCAAGTCTTCGCCTCAATCCACACGACCACACAAACCTCGCCCCTCCTCGAACACCATTCTCTTCTCCTTCTGACTCTCGCTCTCCGAACTCGCGCACAGACCCAGGTGGAAGCTCTGGTTCTGCAGTTCCGCGGGAATGCGCGGCTCCACGGGCACGTACTCGGTGCGACAGCGCGACACCTCCACGACGGAGCAGCAGCTGATGAGACGCTGTCCCTTCTCCTGCGCGTAGACGGGAGCGAGCTTCGGCGGAATCGGCGTCACGCTGTAGTGCTCCTTCGTCTCCGCGTTTTGGTTCACCGTCACGGGAACCGTCAGGTGCGACCGGCTGACTACGTGTGAGTCCGCTCGCTCTCTCCCACAAAAGGCGTCCAGGGAGTGGTCCGTGCTCTGCGAGCGCGCGAGGGCGGTGGACTAGGAGTCACACGGCGACAGCACGCCCACCTGACGCGGGTTCACAATGCATTCGCCGCAGTACTTCACCGAGATCCCCGGACTCGTCACGTTCAGCTTGGCGAACGCCGTGATGTTACCACCAGGACTCAGCAGACTGCACCCGATGTGAGCGAACGCCGGCGGCGAGGTGGGAATCATCTTCAGGTAGCCGTCCAGCACGGGGCAGAAGCAGCAACGCAGCACGTGACAGTCCCCGTCTACGCCTCACGCCTCTCAACAACCCCCACTTCGGTCCAGGAACTGACAGCGGTCACATTGGAAGGGCGTTTCCTTGGTGATGTTGTGCGCCCCCACACATTTGGCGTGCACGAAGATCCCGCACGAAATGCACTGCAGGAACGGGTTGTCCAGAATCGGGTCTCCCTTGATCGAATAGAACGGACCCAAATGGCACACGTCGCAGAACGCGTCCGCCCTCGTCCCGCGGGGCGCGCCCGCGCACTGCAGCACGCTGTTGTCCGCCAGACTGTCGTGGTAAACCCTCTTCATGTAGTTCCACGCCGCCACGTTCGCGAAGTGCTGCGACAGCCGAATCGACAGCGCCATCTACGTCGCACGCCCTCTCCGCCCCCTACCGGGTCCGCGAGCTTCACGCTCTTGCTCTTCTGGAGGAGCGCGCAGATGACGCTCCAGTTCTTCTCGTGCTGCTCCGAGTAGAGGTGCTGTGTGTGACGCCTCTCCTTCTCACCCACCTCCACGTTGCGGATCTCGTAGCACAGCGGGTCGTTCACGCCGCCGGCGAAGAGGTGGTCCGTCCGCAGCACGCGAATGCTCCGCACGTCCGCGTTCACGCCGGTGTGGAACGCCTCGAAGAAGGGCTTGGTGTCGAACACGTTCTGGGAGAGCTGGCGGAAGCGCACGCGCTCAAAGCACCCGGCTACACGGAAACACCACTCGCTGTCACCTACACGTCCCGAACTGCGCCATCTGCGGCGCCCACGGGAAGGGAACCAGCGGCGGGAGCGACGGCACTTTCAGTCTATGTGTCACGTCCATTCCTTGGGCCCACCTCTCGATCACGTACTCGACCTCCGCGGTGGCGTTGGTCTGCAACAGGACTCTGGGGGTCACACGCCGCCTCCGCACTCACTTCACAATCATCACCTCACGGTACTCGTCGTTCATCTCGTACACGCCGTACACCATGTCGTTGCGCCACTGCCACAGCACGTTCCGCCCGCGCGCGTAGTCGGTCGCTCGCGGAAACGAGGCGATGCACGGATTCACGTCGTTGAACCCGCGCTCGTTGTTCACGCCCTTGTACATCGCCCAGAACGACGTGTTGCGCAGCATGAAGTAGTTGTCCTCCACGTACCGCAGGAACTGCTTGGCGCTCAGCCCGCCGCGCCGCGGGATGCGCACCGCCGTGGTGGAGTCCACCAGCTTCCTCGGAGCGTTGATCAGCACGGCGGGCGTGTGCCGAGTGTTGGGGTGTGGCGGGATGACGAAGTGTGGCGGGGGGTGCACGTTGCGCACCGAGTGGTGCAGCGGCGGCGCGGCCGTTTTGTGGTCGGACGCGCGCGTACGCGGGACGGGAGGGGACGGCTCGATGGGGCGTGGCTGGGGCTTGGGCATGACTTGCATGTAGGAGATGTGAGTGGGTTCTAGAGGTGAGGACGAGAGCGCAGGCGAACCGCGTCGCATGATGTCAGGGATCACCAGATCGCATGCCTGACGGCATAAGGCGGAAATCTGGGGGAAGTGGGGGGTGATGTTGAAGATGGTGTCGCGAAATATGGGGGTGTGGTGGCTGCACGCGATGCGCACCGTGTTGCAGGGGAACTATATGTGAGGGAGAGACGGCGCTCCAACGCGACGATCCACGATGAAGTTCCACTTCGCGTCCGGGTTCTTCGCCAGACACACCGGGTGCGCGCGGAAGTCGCACTTGTCGTAGCAGCAGCGGACGTAGCGCCCGTGGATGAGCTGCTGGCAGACGAAGCACACGATGGGCATGCTCGTCACCGAGTTGCTGGAGGGGAGGAACACATTCGGCGACGGGAGGATCTGGTAGATGTGCGAGTCCGAAATAATCTGGTTCTGGGACGCCGCCGTGATAGGCAGCTGGACCCCGGTCGAACACAGCGCAGCGAAGAGATAAGGCACGATCTTGCTGTTGTTGATAAAGTTCGATCCAGAGATCAGCTCGGCGCAAATCACGTGGCACCAGCCATGATCGCCCATGTAAAGGACGGGATCGGGCGTTGACTAGACTAAACCCCAAAATAAGCATCTTACGAGCATACAGACCTTGCACACAGGCCGGTTTTGTTTCTCCGTACATGCGTAACAGTACCACGGAGTAGAATACTCTGTAACGCCGTAACAAAAGCGGTGGACACAAATTCCGCATCCATTACACTGCAGCAGGATATCGGTTGTTGTGGCAGGCTGCTGGCACAAGCTATGGAGATGACACTCATCCCGGCTCTCCTACCCGCAGTATCCCCTGCTCACAGCATAGGAATCCATCTTCTGCGGTAAGGATACGTTTAGTGGAGACAAAGCGAATGAACTCAAAACAGCACTATGCGTCAGAAAACGGCAGCGAAATGGGATGTACGTCGATTCCGTTCAATCGCAGAGGGTTCACTCCGAATCTGCAATACAAACGTGTCGCGTTGAAATCGAGAGAAAACGGTTGTTCGTGCTCTACATGTGATGTGGAGGAGTTGTGTGGTGAAAACACCCACTAAAGGCTTGTTCCGGGAGAGAAAACGCTCATGAATAGTTTCACCGAACGGCGATGAATAGTCATGTGTTTGGCAACGGTTTCGCGCTCCTGAGCACGCAACAGAGGGACGGACTGTGTTCAGAAAACAAAACAGTAATCAGGCTTCGTGATCACGCCCTTCTGCAAAATGATGTTGGCGTACTGCGACGTCTCGCTACCCATTACCACACCAATGCACGCATACCCCGTGGCAATCACAGCGTAGCACTTCTTCGCTCTCTCGTAAAACTCAAAGCGCTCCACGTACTCCACCTTCACCTCCTTGCCCTCCGCTTCCGACATAATCTTGATGTACTCGTCGATTATGGGAATCTCCATATCCTTGTCGCACTCCATCTTCGCCATCACTTGCGCCTACACTCACAGGGAAATCGGGGAGGGTACGGGGCACTCCACATACTGATCCAGAGGAAGCAATCTGCAGATACCGTGGAGAATACGGGGAATGTCGTGTCCTACTCCATCAATGACGCAGAGAACGGATACCGTCCAAGCGAATCAAGCCACCAGGGCAGTGGGACGCAATCGACGCAGCGGGGAAGTTCGCGTCGGCGATCACTAGGTGTCACGGGCAAACGGGAGCGAAAACCAATCTGATCCGAGTGACCCATTTCGGCCAACGTCTTCAGCAGCTCGGGAGTCATAACACTGGATATTCCTTTCAGAACGGGCATGGGATGAGGGAAACGCTTCAAAACGAAAAAGGATTTGAGCGACGCAAAATCGCCCCTATTTGCGGTCATTCACATGAAAGACCCGTCTTCCCCCGCTATCGTGCCGAACGAGCCGTGACCAACAAACAGAGAAAACCCACACTATTTCTGCTGCGGCATCGAATTCACCTGAAGCATCGCCACCTTCTGCTGCAACTTGATCATCTATTCCATGACTCCTCCGCGCCGCTCTTACTTCATCCTCAATCTTCTTGTAATTGTCACTCTCCTTCTTTGCCTTCTCCGCCAAATCCTCGCTGCACATCACCACCAACTGACACAAATTACGATTGTCTTTTGATGAGTTTTATGCGATTCGACACGTTCGTCTTGGCTTCCTCCAGGTCCACGTGAATCAGCACAGGACCGGCCAGTTTGTAAACCTTCTGATTCTCCTTCATCGCCTCCAGCTCCTACGCCACTTACCAAACCACGCCCCGCCTACATTCTGCACTACGGTATTCTCACTCATCGCCACTTCCGTCTTCTCGATGGATGAATTCAATGCGATCATGGCTACGTCTCAACAAGATCCCCTTCTCTTCACATTTCTGGCACTCCTCGTATTTCTTTTGAATGTCCGCCGCTTCCTTTTGTAACTCTTCCACAGAAGGCATCGTTTGCAAGGGTTTTGTGTGGCACGTCCATTTCTTTCCCCAGGAGAGGAGTCGTATTTGTCTCTTTGGTTTCGGCTATTGGAATTCTCAACGGGGAAGACTCGTAATCCCGTTACCCCTCTTCCATGGATGATTCAAGCAATGCTCCCATGTTTCACTCTCTGCATGAGTTCGCTGCTTCATCGGTAGCTATGGCAAACGAGTTTGCCAACCTGTTTTCGTCCTTCCATCCTTCCTCGACACTGTCGTATTCGTTTGTTTTCTCTGTGTTTCGTAGACACGAGGGATTGCGCGTTTCGAAGGAAGAACACCTGAGTCGTGTTGTGGAAGACTTATCCTCCAAAACGATTCTCTTGAGCAAGGAGCAAGGACAGCAAAACGTGGACTATAGCCATATCCTCCAACAGCTGAGCCTGTCTCCAGATCAGCAGTTGGTGCTGAAAGCAATCGAGCAGAACGCGCCCATGATGTGGAATGATGTGGTGGCGCAGTTGCAGTGGGCATGAGCGGAGAGAGTCATCTTCAGGCAACTCGATTCCCAGTTTGACAGAGAGGTTGTCGTCGACATGCCCAAGGTGCTCATCCCGATTCAGTACTATCAGAAGCGCGGGGAGGAGAGTGCGGAAAGGGGAGAAGAGGACTGCTGCATTGCGGAGATTCGCATGTCTCCTTCTGTGGGTGCGTCTGAATCGTAGAAATGACGATCTCTTCTTCATTCCCACCCGATTCACGCTGACTGAGTTTGTTCAGTTCTATGCATCGTACTTGTTGCTGTGTGTCTGTAGTGAATAGAACCATCGCCTTTCCTGTGTCTGATCCGCCATTCCTGGTGTACATGGATGGGAAGTGTTACTGTCCCGAAAGGGGTGTGAATTCTGCTACTGTGAATGGTGCGGGATTGTCCTCTTCGCGTGATTCGATTCCGGATCCTGTGTCTCCTGATGTCAATTCTCACCCTTCCAACGATATCAATTCTCACTCTCCCGGTTCTAACTCAACGCACTCCCCCAATGCGAACCCAACGCACTCCCCTCTCAACATTAACACATCACTCCCCCAAAGCCTCAACGCCTGGCTAAAGCAGAACAAGTCTCCTCTCCTCTCGTCACTCACAGTGTAGCCCCTTCTACCTCGAATCCGAACTCGAGCTCTTGAGCGCCGCCACGCCCATCGACGCGCTATCCATCCGCTTCCAGCACGACTACCTCCTCCTCCTCACGAACACCAAAGCCCAGAGCTACTCCGAGGTGCGCTTCTCCTTCCTCAACCTCTTCCTCTATCCGTGCAGACAGGCGGCGGGCGTCTCCGACTTCACCTTCATGAGCAGCGGCACGCTGAGCCAGCGCCAGTTCCCCATCGTCATCTCAACCGTTTGGGAGCTTCGATCCTCTCATGCGTAGAAGCAGCGACGCATTCCCGTGTGCTATGGCTGCGGCAAGGAGGAGGCGGCGTACTGTGTGGAGAACGACGTGCTCTCTCCCTGCTCGCCCTGCTACTACTGCTCCTCTTGTCTCCAGCGCTTTCACTACAGCGAGAAGAACCGACTCCTCACCAAGCCCTTCTCCATGTCGCCTCTCTCGCCTCTTTCTTCAACAAACAACCCCACATAGAAACACACGTTTAATGACCGTCTTCCGAGGGATTACTCTCGCTTCCACGAGAACCCCCGCTGTCCGCCCTGCTCGCCCTCTCTCCTCGCTCGCCTGCCTCCGCCTGCGGCGCGACCACAGCCCCGTTCACCACCATCCCCATGCTGCTCATATACTGCTGGTACGTCTGCGCGTCCATCGGCGGGAGCACCATCATCTGCGGGAGCGTCTGGTACGCGCCGGGCGGATAATAAGGATGGTACACCACCTGGCCGTTCAGGCTGTTCAGATTGTTCAGGTTGCTCAGCTCCGCGTTCTCCGTGCCCGGCACGCAGCACATCGAAATCGGGTACGGCATCATATACGGATACATGATCGTATTGTTCGCCACCGGCACCTGACTCACCGCGCTCTCGCCCTCAACCGGCTCGGCGCTCGTGTACGACACGCAGCTCCCCGTGCTCTGATTGCTCAGCGCCGACTCGCTGCGGTTGTGCTTGCTCTCCTCGCCCCCCGCGCCCTGCGGCAACGACGGCGTGTGCACCTTGCGCTTCAGCTCCGCTGCCGTGTGCGTCGCGATGATCTGGTTCTTGTCGTTCATTACAAACTCCGCCTCCGGCTCCAGCGACGACTGCGACCCCGGCATGTACGGGAACAACGGCTCGTCGATCGGCAGGGAGACAGCGTCCGAGGCGGCGTGCTGGAGGAGGGTCATGAGGTCGCGCACGATCCAGCAGGAGAGGAACCACGTGTACGAGAAGCGACGCTTCACGCGAATGGCGAAGCGGTAGCGGAAGTGCGTCAGGGAGGTTTCGTTGTCGTCGGACACTACACAGTGTGAGGCGTTTCGTTCGACAAGGCGTTTCATCACATCTCCTACTCAGCGCGGTAAGCGACGGCGACGACACGCTGCGCGTGAGGTTGTCGTTCATCGTCACGTCGAACACGCGGCAGAACAAGTCGCCATTTCCCTCCATCTTCCAGCCCACGATGCTGCGGTTGCCCACCACCACTCGTTCCGCGCCGCGCGAGGAGAACTTGGAGGGAACGGATTTCATGAGGATATAGAGAGAGTCAGAGTCGGAGTCGAGGTGGTGGGTGATAGAGAAGCGAAGCTATGGGTCAGGAGGAGAGCGCGGGTGTACGTGGTAGCATGAAAACTTGGGGGTCCCGCGAGGTGGCTCCAACACGCTATCTGGCTTGGGCTTGCTGTCCTTGGAGGTGGGCAGGCCCAGCTCGCTCTTCCACCGGCGCTCCTTCTTCCTCTTCTTCTCTTCCGTGGGGGGTATGATTGATGTTGTGTTTGCAGTAGTTGTGTTTGCAGGGGTTGTGTTGGAGGGTGTTGTTTCTGCAGGGGTTGTGTTGGAGGGTGTTGTTTCTGCAGGGGCTGTGACTGATGATGGATTTGAGGGAGCTGGATCGGACGGCGCATTCGATGCTGCGCTTACGGGCTCAGCACGTGGAGGCGCGTCTGAAACCGCACTCGACAACGCGCTGGGCACGACGCTGGAAGGTACATCTGAAGGCGCACCACTTACAGGCGCATTTGAAGGCGCAATAGTCTCAGGCACACCGGGCACAGCAGGCGCACTGGACGCAACACTCGGCAACGCTCGCTCAGACGCAGCAGGCACAGACCGTGCGGCTGGCGCTGGCTCCGCAGGCTTGCTCTCACGCGCCACAGACTCAACCTTGTCTGACGCTGCCTTCCGCTTCTCCACGGGCTTTGCCTTCTTCTCAAACCTCTCCTTCTTCTCCGGCTTCTCCACAGACTTCTCCACAGGCTTCGCCTCAGGCTTCTCCACAGACTTCTCCACAGGCTTCTCCACAGACTTCTCCACAGACTTCTCCACAGGCTTCTCCACAGGCTTCGCCTCAGGCTTCGCCTTCTTCTCAGACTTCTCCTCAGGCTTCTCCTCCTCCACGCCATCATAATACTCCATCACCACCTCCAACACCTCCGCTGGCTTCGCCTCCTTCTTCACAGACTTCGCCTCCACACCCTTCTCCGCCTTCTCCTTCCGCTTCACACTCTTCTCCTTCTTCACGCTCTCCACACTCTCCAC
>ENA-UEQW01001317-UEQW01001317.1-human-gut-metagenome-genome-assembly--contig:-NODE-1317-length-20709-cov-3.879362_pt1 | contig 20709 bp, 34 predicted proteins | sample MGYA00242947_ERZ507947 | MGnify/ENA primary metagenome ERZ507947 (study PRJEB26167, sample SAMN06115421) | human gut metagenome | host: Homo sapiens | place: China:Guizhou | collected 2015-03-17... | reverse complement strand
AATTCGTGAGCACGGTCATTCTTCCACGCAATCCTTCTGGAATCGGAAGGGCGTTTCTCACTTCATCGAACGCGCCATCGTCCTGAATTCCTCCTCCTTTGCGTTTCGCGGCACAATCGTAGTATCTATTAGACTCTCTCACGTTCAGACATACAGCAGCGCTCTCGCTCGTCTGCAGAGCATTGAGCAGCGCATCGCCACGCTCACCTCCTTTGTGGATTACAACGCCCAGCCCATTGTCCCCAGACCCATATCCGACGGCGATGCCCAGCCCATACCCGTCGGAGACATCCTGTCCGCGGCGCTCTCCTTGTCCGGCGAATCGACGGAGAGTGTTGTTGCTTCAGAGAATCCGACGGCAGACGCGTACAACGAGTCGGTGGCCCACACTGTGAGTGAGCTGCGAGAAATGGAGACGGAGGTTGCGGCGATTCTGATGCAGGCGTGCATCCGAAGGAAACGGTATCGATCCGTGTTCTTCACACACATCAACAATCGCATTTCGCGTCTTCCTCGCAGGCCGCGGTGCTGTTTCCTGTGCTATGTGCGGAAGCAAGAATTCGTGCCCGAGGTGGATTACTCTCCATATTTCGACGAAAACACGTGGCTCGCGTCCCCCCAAGAGCTCCAGTCCTTTAGCCGAGACGATCTTGTTCTCTTCGTGGAAGCGCTGCAGCTGCAACTCCTGTCCGTGGAAGACCGGATTCCGTGTAACAATAAAGTGGCGATCCTGTTGGGAAGTGATGAGTAGATGCGGGCGATTACGTCGAACGCCTATTTGATGGGAAAGTACTCGTACTACCAAAAGGTGATAGCTCTCTTGTTTGCCTGGAAGTGTTTGTTCCCAGTCATATGGTCTTCTTGTCAACAGTGAGAGTGTAATTGCCATCGCACGCCTTCCAGCACGCGATTTGGAGAGTCCATTGAGTCAAACACGGAATCCTTCTTAGAATTCTGCTTCAGAAGAGACGACCGTTCTCGCGGGAAAACACACGGTACTGGCGACTTTCTGATTCAAGAACGCGAGCCAATCGCATTGTCTTATTGTCAACGTATTGTGTTTCTCACGATTATTGCAATATTGTTTTTGTGAAGCCATGGATTCGAGCAATCCGACGATGTTCTACTGCAAACAGTGCAAGACCATGCTCAACGAAAAGTGCTTTCTGGACAGTGATACCGGAAACCTGAACTCGATCTGCTCCATGTGCGCCCTCATTCTGAAGAGTACTGGCTCTCTAGGATTTACTCACAGTGTAGAAGAAAGAGAGAAGGCAATGGAATGGGACAAGGACAGGAGAAGGGTATCGGAAATGCACAAGAACAAGTGCCTTAAGAAGAATGCACAGTCGCTTCTCTGCGGGAGTCGGATCCCAGCGCCTCTTCTCTATCCTGTCTATACCACATATCCGACTCAGTCTAATGGCGGTTACGTGTACATTGCCAAACTGGTTCGCAATCCACCCTGTGAGGATGTCTGTTCGCAAACGGAACCGTCAACCCGGGGTTCTTCAAGCTCATACGCCTCGTTTGTCGAGTCTTCGACGGATTCCTTTAGTTCTTCTCTTTGTAGCGATTCGACGCAAAACCGTGCAGAAGGTTGCCACGTCTATTGTCTGTAATATAGCTTTGCCGTATGTTTGTTCTGAAGCAGTGTTATGTGGGAGTCATTCTTGTCCAGTCGTTCCGTCCCCGGAGTGAGGAGGCCTTCACAAACGGATGTGACTGTGTAAAGCGTCATTCACCTCACCCCTCCGATTCACCCTCGACGGAGTGAAAGACGATGCCGCTATTCCTGAAAATGGACGCAGCCCGTGGCACGGAGCAAATCGCGGGAAGGAGCAGAACAATCCTTGAAAAGGGGAAAACCCGACCCAAGATGCTCCCGAAATCGCCGCGATTATGGACGGACAGGAGGAAAAACCCCTAAAGCTCCATCATCTTTTGAGTTCACAGTGTTGAAATGCTCGCTTTGAGAAAATTGGCCGTTTGTGTTCCTAAAGCAACGGGTGCTGGTATTGGGTTGCGAGGGCGCGTGTGATTCCCTAGCTGCCGCTCGTTTCATCAGCTGGACTGGCAAGGCTGCCGACAATACGTGAGTGGCGTCGTTTCTGCTTGACTGTAGCATTGACATCACCTTCATCACGCCGGAAGGAGAATCCAAGCCGGTGAAGGCTAGAATTGGAGACACGCTGCTCGAAACGGCTGAAGCTTATAAATTGCCCCTCTGTGGTATCGCGCCTGTTGCTCGGGGTCTAATTCTTGTAGGTGACTGCCACGGAAACGGTCTTCCCAGAGCGGTGAAGAGAACGGAGGGCTGGACCGAGGAGACGTTTGGAGAGGGTGCGTTGCTGCGTGCGTAGCGTGATTCACTAGGTCCTTCCTGCTCCTTCTGCCACGTGGTGCTGTCGAGAGAGCTCTACGAGGTGGTGCCGAAGCCTTGTCCCGAGGAGCAGACCTTCATCGACAAGGTCCCGATTGGCAAGAATGAAAGGTTGTGGCGCGCTGCGCTTTGTGACGCGTAGATCTCGTCTCGCGTGTCAGATTAACGTTACAAAGGAAATGGACGGAGGTGTGGTATTCGTATGTGCGTCTCCTCCTCCTTACGCATAGATTCCTCATCATGTACCCAATGAGCTTCTTTAAGGATATTGTTTACGGTTAATGCCAGCTACCATGTTTAAAGTGGACTGTTTGTTAGGAAACACGCATAGGTCATGATTTGGAATGCCTTGTCTCGCTCCGACGAGGCCGCAAACCAAACACTCGTGATTTCCCTAGGGGTGATAACGGAGCGTTTAGGGTACTCGCGCGCCTTGTCCATGATCAGGATGCCGTAGTACAGTGTGTTCGTGATGGATAGAATGCGATCCAGTCTCGTGTTCACGCACGATGCGCGCGAAATGTTCTTCTAGGCGTGAAAGCATATCGACAGCACTACGATGAAGTCGTACCGCTCATAGTTCGCGTCGTAGTAGTAGAAGCAGAACTGATCGGGGTAGACGCACATCACCACATTGGTCAAGCCATGGAAGGGCAGCGGGTTCTCGCTGCTGAAGGCCAGCTTCACGTCCTCCTTCCCCATATCCACTAAAAACACCCCGTTCGCCGTGAAGAGAGGTTGCACGCTGGGTTCAGGCAGCGTTTCTTCTGCGTTGTCCTCAATGAACACTTGCGGAGAGCGTGGCGACTCTTCCCGCTTCTTTGGAAGCGCATCGTTTCGTTGTTGTGTGATGCTGAAGTGGCGTGCCTCCTGTGTGGTGACCGTGCCTGCTTGCGTCACTGTTCGCTTCTGCAGCATTTCCGTGAGGGACATCTGGCCCTCCACGGTTGGGGGTATGGTCAGTTTGTGCGGTTCCTCGTGGAGGATAGTTGGGGGTGGGTGTTGAGGTGGTTGTAATGCTTGTGTTGGTTGAGTTGATTGCGTTGATTGAGTGGGTTGTGAGGGTTGAGTCGGTTGTGTTGGTTGAGTCGGTTGAGTCGGTTGAGTCGGTTGAGTCGGTTGAACGGGCTGAGCGGGTGGCTGGCTGTTTGCAGTCGCCGCTCGCTTCTCCAGCATTTCCGAGAGCGACATTTGGCCCTCAACCGTCTTCGGCACAACCAGCTTGTGCGGCTGCGTTGGAGCGGGCTTCTCGAAGTGCTCTACCTTCGCTGGAGCCGACTCAACCTTCGCTGGAGCCGACTCAACCTTCACTTGCGCTGTTGGGTCCACAGCACTTGCAACTGACTTCCGCTCGTTCAGTGTCGTGGTTTGGAACGCGTCTCTCTCGGTTCGTTGAGGACGCGGTGGCGACGGAAGCGTCTTGGACTTGGACTCGAACATCTTGATGCGGTCAGACAGCGAGCCGGGGTTCAGCTCCTCCACTTCGCCGAAGGAGGGCTCTTGCGCTGCACGTGGAAGCGGTTGTGATGGCTTTGATGGCTGTTGAGGTTTCATGGATTGCTGGGGTTGAATTGGTCTTGAGGGCTGTTGAGGCTGTTGAGAAGGTCGTGAGGGTTGTTGCAGTCTCACTTGCTGCTGTGGCTGGGCAGGTCTTGAGGGCAGCTGTGGCTGAAATCTCGATGGCTGTGGCTGAGCTCTTGATGGCTGTGGCTGGGCAGATCGTGGTGGTTGAACGGGTCTCGACTGTTGCTGAGGTTGAACAGGACTCGATCGCTGAATGGGTCGTGATTGTTGGGGTTGAACAGATCTTGAGGGCTGCTGTGACTGAGGTCTCATGGGCTGCTGAACTGGTCTCGATTGCTGCTGGGGTTGAACTGGTTGCTGTGGTTGAGGTCTCGCAGATTGTTGAACAGATCTCGATTGCTGAGACACGGACGACTGCTGCACGGACTGAACATATCCGGAACGCTGAACAGACTGCTGAGCACGACCAGGCTGTCGTTGCTGCGAGGTCGCTACACTCCCCCTTTGAGGCGATTGCGACGACTGCGACGACTGCAACACGCACGACTGCTGAACGGGAACGGGTGGCAGTTGACGCTGGTAATACCCATTCGGATCCTACGACATCAAAACATCCCACCTTCCCTACCGCATTCGCAATCAAACGACCACTTCCTTCAAATCCCGGATTGTCGAACGACAGCAGCGGTGGATCCACCTGCACCGGCTGCACCCGTTCGTTTACAGGAACGGACCGCACATTCTGCTGATCGACGGTTCTCTTCTCCACGCGCACGACGCGACGATACTGAACGGACTGCGTTGACCCAAACGGAGTCTGCATCACTGTAGGAGGCATCGCGGCCCTTGCGGAAGGACACTGCGCCAGATGACTGCTCATTGCATTCGCCGGTATTGTAGAATGACAAAACACGCATGGGACGTACGAATTCGGTGGGTACGGAGCCTGTTGGTAGTAGCCCGGAGGGTATGGGTACGAATACATGCGAAAGAAGTGATTAAGTGGTGCAGCAAGCACTAGGTGGAGGATTCACCCATATCCTTCCAACTATATCCCTTCCACGGAAATACACTAGGGACTCACTTCCACGCAACCTATGCATGCGCACGGAGAAGGACATTGAGCATCCAATACACAGAACAGTTTACACCCAGATGAGAATGACCCTAACCCTGCATGACCCATCGCATCACACAGGCAAATAGAACAAAACGCATATGAAAAGGCTACCATCCCCCTCCTCCTTCCAAACCCAAAACAGGAGCAAAAACAGCTCTATTTCTGGAATCACGCGCCTCACCCCAATTCGACGAACGAGGATGAGTGTCGATCCGCAGACAGAGAACGAGGCGTTGAGGAAGGAGAATGAGGAGCTGAAGAAGGAGATCCAACAACTGAAAACGACGCTGGAGAAGTTCAAAGAGTCGTCACGTTTCCAAGTAGCACTACTCATTATCATTCAAACCGTAGTTGAAGCAGCTGAAGGACTACAACGATTCCCTAAAGGAGCAACTGAGGACCATGGGAGATGAGATCGCGTGCGAAAAGGAAGAGGAAGGGGAAGGAGCTTCCGAATCACTCGAGCGCTTTAAGTCCTGCGTGTACACGCCTTCCGTCCAGGGTCCCTCGCTCCAGGAGAAGTGCTGCATCGCGTCTGTCCATAAGAGCAACGTGCTGAGCGTGATTCCGTGGGAGAAGAACGATCATGTGCTGTTCTCCACGGACGTCACGAAGACTCTCTACTGCATCGAGTGGGACGAAGAAATGGAGGCGTCTGTCGTGTCCAAGGTGTCTCTCTCCGCTCCGTGCTGCAGCCTGTCGCTTCTGCACAAGGGCAGCGTCCTTGTTGCTGGCTGCATGGATGGAGTTGCGTACACGTTCAAGGTGGAGAGCGCGAACTACCGCGTGACCGGACTCACGGTTCGCATCGGTTGTTGGCGTCATCCGTAGAAATGCGGCGAATTCAAACTGCACGAAAAGGCAATCCTCCGCCTGAAGACGGAAACGGAGAAGAATCTTCTGCTGGGCACGAGCTACGACAATACGGTGAGTCTCTCCTCTGTCGCGGAAAACGGTTCCATTTCCGTCATTTCGCGCTACTACTTCAAATACACATGCGACGGAATCGCGTTCTCCCCGAAGCACAACAGCATTCTAATCGCGGAACGCAACATGCCCTTCATCAACTACATATCGTTGGAGACGCAGGAGAAGAAGGAAGTGAGCATCAACCAGCACGAGTGGGACGCGCACGTCTCCTTCTGCGTGACGGACATCGCGCTCTTCCGCGACGACGACTACGTGGTGGCGCTGACGGACAAGGGGAACGCCATTGTGTACGAGTACGGGCGCAACGAGCACGTGCAGACCGTGTACGGAGGGTCGATGCTGAGCGACTCGTACTACAACGGGTGTGTGGCGGTGGACAGCAGCGAGCGGTTCGTGTTGACGATGGGCTGCGATCACTCCGTGCATGTGTTCAGCCTGTACACGGGGAAGGAGGTGACGTGCGTGAAGGGTCACACGAGCACGGTGCGGAACATGTACTACGCGGCGGGACTGCGACCGCTGCTGTTCACGTGTTCGTACGACCATTCGATTCGCGTGTGGGGATGGAGTGTTTGCCAGAAACAGCTTCTCGTTCAAACAACATTACCGTATAAGTCACAACCCTGCAAACAACACAGAGCACTGTTACACCGAATCGACCTTCTTCTCCTTCTTCTTTCTCTTCTCGGACTCTTCGTAATAGGGACTACGACGTCACGCACTCTCCACACGCCCCACCTCGATTCGTGAATCTTGTAGCCGAAAATGGTAGGTTCGTACGATTTCGACGGAGACGCGAGGTAGCGCGGATACTGCAACAAAAACATGTGAGGGAAGGTCGTACCGAAGAAGGCCCCGTCCACACCTTGCCATTAGGGACGAATCGCTCACCTACTCTCGAACACCTTGGGCGGGTTGTAAATCTCCTTGCAGCACGGACAGTACAGTTTTACGGAGTCCACGTTCGGCTTGTCGCTCAAGCCCACGGGAAGGAGGTCCTGGTTGTGGCAGTACACGCGGGAGCAGCAGCCGAAGTGGTGCGCCTTGAACTTCTCCAGCTACACGTGACGGGAGGCGGAGAGCGCGACCATGGCTTCCAATCCATCCTGGGTGATAATGTAGCGCGCGTGAATCATTCCGTAGAGATAGACCGCTGTGTCGTTCAACTCCTGCATATCGTAGTCTTCTAGCGCGTGAATCCACCACCTCTCGCACTACCGCTGCTGCTATCGTCGCTGGACGACTCGCTATCCAAAATCAGGTTGATCGCTGGCTTGTAGAGGGCGCAGCCGCTGTCCAGACCGTAAAGGTTGAAGGAGTCGCGGATGTAGTCCTCGTCCACTTCGCACATATAGCAGTTGTCGGGGTTGTTGCAGAAGCGATCGATCCATGTCGCTTCCCTGAAACGTGAAAAAGAACGGCGGAGACTCACTCGGAATCCATATCGGAGTACGAATCGTACGAATAACTATCAGAGGATTGCATTGCACTAGCGCACGGGTGAGCACGGAGGGAATCGCCGACACAAAACCCACCTGTTCTTAGAGAAGCAGAATTCGCTCTACACCGGTCTTGTCACACGACGCAAAGTCAGAGAACACTCGAACTGCCGTTGGTGTGACGAGAGAAAGGCGCGGGAGTTTCATCCAACAAACAAGACAATCCTTCCCTTCCTTCATCTTCTGCAGCAGCGCCGCGTAGTTCTCGTTCATCTCCTCCACGTACGGCTAGTGGGTGATTCCCGGGAGGCATGGACTACTTGGATGGAGCCGCTGCAGTACACCAGCAGCTGCAGTGACAGGGACATCGCCTTCTCCGCCTCGCCGAGGTCGCCGATCCGCTGGTAGTACACGCCGCAATTCCACATCAGCACCGTGAAGTAGCAGTACTCGTCGCGGTCTCTACGCGTCACTGCGTGTCGCACTGGCTACGCATTGGAGAGAGAGGGCTGCTCGCCCTGGGACTTGGTGATCTGGACGAGCTGCTCCGCCCAGTGGTACTCCTCCGCCTTCGTGTCGCACACCTCCATCATGCAGCGAATCACCTCAAGAACGGCGGTCATTGCGAAGGAGGGCTCCTTGAGCAGCGTCTGCAACGCGAGACGGAGACACTCCTTCATAACGGCGTGCTCAGGACAGGATTCCTGCTGCAGGAGATAGAAGAGGTCGAGATAGAACATGTATGGCGCTGCGGTGGTCTGTGCAATGTCTCTGAGCTTGGCCTCGAGTGTGGTGCAGTGGGAGTGGACGAGTGCGTAGAATTCGAGCTGGTGCAGAAGCAGCGTCGTCTGCGTGCTGTGCTCTCCCGGACTCTTCTTGTCCAGCTCTTTCGTGACTTCTCTGCACGTGGCGATCATCTTCAAGCACTGCTTCAGAATCGTCGATTCCTCCTCCTTCGGCAGCTGCTGCAGCGAGCTGGAGACGGAGAGAATCAGTGCCTGCTGGAGCGTGCTGAGAAGCTCCGTGGTGGGAGAGAGGTACTTGCCGAAGCTGTACACGCACCGCCAGTAGAAGCTGCCCTGACATGGATGCGATGCGACACTCCTACGCGCGTCAAGTCCTGGATGCTGCAGAAGAACAGCGCGAGGTTCCAGCTCATCGTCATGAACCACTTGATCTCGTTCGCCGACTCGAACAGCGTCTTGCAGACGAACTCCGCCGAGGCGTTCTAGCGATCACTGGAGACGCGTCGATCCACCTCCATCGCGTTGAGGATACAGCAGAAGTAGTCGTGGCACTTCTGCGCGCGGTCGCCCTCCACGATGGAGCCGAGGTTCGTGATGTCGACGGTGAGTTGCAGCAGCGTGCGGAGCAGCACCGACAGGTGGAGCTGCGCGCCCTCCTTCAGCCAGTCGCGGTGGTACACGTACCGCTCCAGCAGCGCTCGGGCTGCGGGTCAGGGAAGGACCGGAGACGTACCCGGCTCGTTGCGGTGGTGTTGAATGGCCTCGTCGGCGATGAGGAGCAGCACGTCGTCGTTCACGCGGGCGAAGAGCGAGTCGGTCTCGCCGAGGATCCTCTGCGCGTGATGCCGCGAGCACAGAACGCACCTCATCGGGGACGGAGGGGTCGCTGAGCAGGATGCGGTACTTCAGGAACAGCGCTTTCTCGCTCGGCGTCTTCCGCAGCGCCTCGTCGACGTGCTGCAGCGCGGATGTCTAGAGTTAACGCGCGGCGCAGCACCCACCCAGTCGTGGTTCATCATCTGACAGTAGCCCCACAGCACCAGCACGTCGCCCAGCGCGTCGCTCACTCCGCTCTCCACGTCGCCACTCACCCCGCTCTCCACGTCGCCACTCACCCCGCTCTCCACCACGTATCGGCACCACTACGGGTGATGGAGACGCGTGAGTCGCACGATGGCGCACGCCTGGTAGTTGGCGTTCACGTAGCAGTCGGAGCAGCACTGCGTCAGCGCGGACTGGAGTTGGCGCAGAGCGGCGTCCGGCAGCACGCACTCGCCCTTGCGGTGTTCTATTCCTCATCGCTCCATCTTCACACCACCCTCGATGCACTGGTCCAACAACGAGGTGCACTGGTCGCACAGCGCGGGGCTGTGGAGATAGCAGCAGACCACCGTCGCGCGAACGGCGGCCTTCCACTGGGGGTGTTTCTCTGCCACGCGCATCACACTACGTGTTACCGACGAGGGCGAGAGCAACGTGGCTTGCGCTGCGCTGCTGAGGGAGCAGGCGTCGCACAGCAGGCGAGCGGCGTCCAGCACCATGGATTGGTCGTCGTCTCCCGCCAGCGCGGTCAGTTTCTGCATCGCCTCGATGGCCTTCTCGTTGTCCTTGATCTCGATGTAGTACTTGAGGTAGAGGAACTGGATGGGGCAGCACTCGGGCTGCGTGCAGAGCTGGAGACACAGTAGACTCTTCGATTCGTCGTGGAGAGCAATGTACGCGTCACACAACAAATAGAGACTCTTTTCTCGCACCTTACGAAAGCCCTCGTGACTCTCCTTCTCGCAGGACTCGATGATGAGCGAGCACCACTTCACCACCTCGTCCCACTTCCGCTCTTCGTGCAGATACCCTCCGTAGTTGTAGCACTGCGCGAGGAAGGACTGCTTGAGATCGGGGAGGAAGGGGATGCATTCGTCTCGCACCCGCTTCACCGTGTCGATGCCGCTGGGAAGCGTTTCGGAGGAGCGCAGAAGGATGTCGATCCAACCCATCAGGAGCTCGTACTCCGCCTCCTTGTACGTGTAGAAGCCTACCGTTAATGGAGCGAACGACACAAACTCGCTCCCGTGTCTATCACCTTCAGGGCTGGCTCCACGTCATCCAGAATCGAGAGGCCCTTCGTGAAACAGTCCTTGTAGTAGTCGTCGAGATGGAGCTTGCTTAGCCACTTCGCCGTGTGCAGATAGGCGCGAAGCACGTCAGGTATTAACTGAATCACTTGCTGCGATTGGACGGTCTTGTCGCCCGCTTCTTTGACGGAGGTCAGAATACTGCCGTGGAGGACTAGGCAGGCGCAGTAGCGGAGAATCGCGAGCTGCCTCAACGACGGGTCTTCAGGGTTGTTCTCGCGCTTCTTCATGGCCGCACGGCACGCGTTGTACAGCTCCGAGGACGACTGCTGAAGATCGAGGAGATGCCCCTTGTCACGGATATCCTCGTTGCAGGTGCTCAAAAACGCTGTGGGTCATTCATTTCCGTCGCCCGTTACAGTTCACGAGTGTATCACTGACGACTCCTTCCTGCTTCACAAAGTCGATGATGTCGTTGATTGTGCGCTGTAGGTCCATTCCTAGGAAAGAATGGAGGGTGAGACGTCGACGCTCGATTCCCTCCATGCACCAAATCTCGTGCACTCAATAGGATGCGTCGACCATTTGCTTCGCGAATACGCACTCGTTCGCGCTATCCCAGCGAATTCCGGACGTAGCCGCTTCGGTGGACGGGAATCTAGGTTTCCTGAAGAATAGACACTGGAGCGAAACACGCTCAAAACCGTGATCCCTGCTTGGCATTTCGCGCAGGCACTCGTGTGTGTTTGTTTCCGCGCACGTGTCTCCGATTACGAATCAGTACCCAAGCGGACAGAACGCGGTCGAGAAACGCGAATCCGACAAGAGGGATGGCGTTTCGGACCCAAACTCCGTCTGCGGCGCTAAGAGCGTGACGAGAGCAGACACTGAACACATTTCAAAGAACAAGAGGTGTAATAAGGCCCTTTATAGAACTGGGACTAGCCATACCTCTGTATTTGATTGGCTTGTGCTATTTGGCTTCATTTCTTCTATTATTCGATCGTGACGCTTGGGACATCATGTTCGGCCAACAGAATCAAGGAAATCCCCCGATTCAAACACGTGACTACTCTCAGGGTTCGTCGGACCCGACCGACAAAGGAATGAATTCCGAAAAGAAGGGAGGTCGCTACCCCGAGTACGTGTCAATGATGCAGCAGGTAGCGCCGGGGATGCCTTACGGAGGCATTCCAGATGCCATGGCCGGCGCTGCCGCATTCGGCTATTACCCTCCGAGTTATGCATTCCCGCCCATGTACGATGGACGGAGAATGTATTCGCAAATGCAAACGAGCTATCTTCCTCAAGGTGGACCCGAGAACCAGGTCAATCCCCCCCGTAGCGCTATGAATCCGAACCAGGCCTTCGACATGAAGCGATATGTCGCCCAGGACCAAGGAATGAGTCATATGAACTACATTCAGCAGTATTCCGCCCAACCGCAAATCCAAATGTATGCCCCCGTGATGGCAGCGCAGCAGTATCAGGCCAACGCGCTGATGATGCAACAGCAAGGATACAGGCCGTATGGAGTGAATCCGCAGTCGCTGAAGAGAGAGGCGCCTTCGAACCCCCTCGCGAGTCAACCGGACAAGAACGGGAAGAAGGTGGCCGTGAACTCCCCTCCCTTCGTGATCAACCGCATGACCAACGCGATGTACCCCGGAATGCCGCAGTACCAGGTGGCCACCGCGCAGTACATCCAGCCGCAGTCCGCCCCCATGCCGAAGGAGCCGCTGCGCCCGCCGCAGCATCTTCCGTCGTATCAGTCGCTCGTGCAGAAGACGGAGCCGGTTATGTCCAAAGCTGCGGACCCGAAGCCGGTGGAGAAGAAGCCGGCCATCACGGAGATTGAGCGCACCGTCGCTTCCATTCTGTGTTCCATGAAGGGAGGCGCCGTGCAGTCCGTCCAACCGACGTCAACCGCTTCGTCGATGCCGTCGATGCAGCCTGTGCAGCCTGTGCAACCCGTCCAGCCAATGCAGCCAATGCAACCGATGCCGTCAATGCAGCCTGTACAACCTGTACAGCCTTTCCAGCCCGCTCAGCCCGCTATGCCGAAGCCGGAGCCGGCGCCGATGCTGGTGCCGCAGATGACCACGGCGCAGGCGTCGCTGCTCTCGCAGCCACAGCCGCAGCCGAGCGAGGTGGCGCCAGCGGGGGAGAGTGCGGGCGCGCAGCTCTCCGTGGTGCCGTCGCTGAAGACGCCGATCAACGTGAACCGCAGCGGAGGCGTCCCGCCGATCCCCTCCCCGCCGCCGTCCGTGATCGCGACGACGCTGAAGACGATGGTGTGCAACACGCACCCCGTGAAGGAGGAGGGCGTGAAGCCCGTCGAGACCAACCCCGTGATCATCCCGCCGCTGAACCCCGAGCAGCTGATGCTGTCGCGTCGCCACATCCAGATTCGCGAGAAGCCGCAGGAACCCGTCGTGGCGCCGGCGGAGGCGTCGGTGCCGGAGAGCGCGGGCGTTGCGCCCAGTGCTGTGGGCGTTTCAGAGAGTGTTGTGGGGGTTTCAGCGAGTGCCGTGAAGGGCGTTTCAGCCGGTCCGGCGACGAGTGCTTCACCCAGCGGAGAGGCGAACGCTTCTGCCGACGCAGCGATGAACGCTTCAACCGATGCAGCTGACGCAGCGATCAACACAGCCACCAACGCTTCGAGCAATCCGGTGGAGACTACAAACAATCCGGTGATGGACGCTTCGAGCAACGCAACAGCGGAGAGCCACGTGACGGAAGCGAAGGAGGCGGAGGTGACGCCGATTGTGCCGACGAAGAGTGAGGATGTGGAGGAGATTCCGCTGATGCGCGTGCCGTCGGGGGATGGACAGGAAGAGTTGAATACGCCCATTATTCCTGCGGAGGAAAAGGAGAGTGATGAGGAAGAGAAGGAATAACAGAGAATTGTCATTCTTTGTCTTTTTATGCATTTGCTTTTTTCGGTTAGTGGTCATGTTTCAATAGTATTCATATTGTAATGGCGTGTTTGTTGATCACTTGGTTTCTGGCGGGAAAGGTAACTCCCGCTCTTTTCAGCCACCACAATTTGATTGGGCAACACGTATGAACGCGATACGGGGCGATGACAGAGTAGATTCGGAGGCAATGGAGTCGGAAGAGTACTCTGAGGAGGAGATGAATGACTATCTCGCCGGAATGGATGAGGAACAAAAGGTGTGTATGCTGGTTTCGTTGAGATCGTGTTGCTGGAGCGAAGAGCCAAACTAACGAATCCTGTAGAAGATAATTCAAGCGCGGCTCGACGCAATTCAAAAGCAGTTCAAACTATTTAACTCAAATCAGAGAAGCCAAAAGGTGGGTTGTAGGAACTGCCGAATGACGTTCAGATCCATGATGTTCTATCCCATATAAAAGACATTGACGAGAAAGCGGCGGAACTGGCCATCGATTCCTGTCACGGAAACGAAGTATCTGTCCCGTGGGGTCCTGAGGGGTAGCTGTTGGCGATAAAGCGTCTTCTCGATGACTCAGAGTACAAGAGCGATGTGGTGGGCATGGCAAAGGGGGAGAAGGAGATGGATATGGATGCGATTCTGGTTGTGGACTACGGAAACGCGTGACGTGTAGTACCGTGACAAGAATCAGGAAATCCGCGAGGCACTGGCCGATGTATCCGATAACGATTCTGATGCGGAAGAAGATGAGTGGGGAAAGAAGCGCAGAAAGCATCATCACCACGAATCGGACCAAGATCCGAGCGATTGTGAAAGTGACAGGTCAAAAGCGCGAAGCGAGCGGCGTGGTCCTCGTCTCAATCTCGACGACGCTCTCATCATGGTACCTGCTGTCCTTGTTTCTAATCAGCAGCTCGCGAGTCTTCAATCGCCCGTGAAGGATCGCAAGCAGAGCGGAGATGAGACGGAGCCAACTCCATCCCACTCGGAGGAGCAGGAATCGGTGTCCGAAACGACGAGCGTAAGCGACAGAAAGACGTGCAGCGATAAGGAGAGTGACTCGCTGGAGATACCCGTTCATTCTCCGCTGAAGCGAAGCGACTCCAAGGAAACGCTGGCGAGTTTCCCTCAGTGCGTGTGTTGACGAATAGAGGAGAAGGAGCTCTTCGCCGCGCTCTCTGGAAAGAAGGCGAACAAGCTGTCGGACGACGCGCTGCGCCAGCTGGGGTGGAGCGACGCGCGCATCAAGGCGTTCAAGAACCGCGAAAAGAACCCGAACCAGTACTACTACCGCTTTAATGATCCCGGCGAGCCGCAGGCGACGGGCAAGTGGAGCGCGAAGGACAAGGCGCTGTTCTTGAAGCTGATCAACGAGAAGGGCGTGGACTACCAGGTGGGAGCGGAATGCGCGATTCACGCGGTAGTGGGGCATTTTTTCGATGCAAATTCCCGGACGTGTGGGCTACCAGTGCAGCAACTACTACCGGCAGCTGATCAAGGAGGGCGAGATCAAGGACGAGAATTACACCTTCGACAAGAACGGCAAGTTGGTGTTCCGATTCCGCGACAAGGAGGGAAAGAGCACGCTCATCCGACAGAAGCGGAACGCGGACGGCGCCTCCAGTCCTCGCAAGCGCGCGAAGAAGGTGGTGATTGAAAAGGAGCCGAAAAGACCCACGGTTCCGGTCATTCCCGAAGTGAACGTGCTTCCCGTGAGGGGTGGGGGAACGGCGTGAGACGTAGGACTACATCGATCCGATGACGATGATGCCCGTCGTGAAGCCTGCCATCAGTCCGTACGGACATGTGATGGGGTGATTCGCAATGCGTGTGGGTGATGCCTAGTTATGACTCGTGGGTCCGCATTCTGAACAAGGAGCCGAAGAACACATGTCCGTTCACGAAGAAGGTGGAGCGTGGCGGAGAATTGTGATCCGTAGCACTTGACGCGTCGTGCTCTTGTAAAACTAACGGAAGACAATATAGACGAGTACCGCGACAAGATCATCGCAGTTAGTGGTTTCAATATCCCTTTTGCTCATTAACTGCCATCTTTTCCCGCGTTTGTTCCAACAAGACGCCGTAACTACGTGAAAGTCTAAAAAAGGAAAAATGACGACAGGTTTGAATGACACTCCTTTATGACCTCGCATCACCCACACTCGCCTTCTCATCGCTATTCAATGAATCGGCGCCTGTCTCATTTTCAACTAGACTTTCATCCATCCCGTTCGTGGAGTATCTACGTCATCATCGCCACAATCTTCCCCGACAGGATGCCCAATATCACTTCCTCGTTCTCTGTCAAATCTCTTTCATTGCTCGTGTTCTGCACGTCAACTTCCCCAGCCACTCCCACCTGAAGGAGAATCTCGATCTGTCTCAGTTTCTGGTAATAGAAGTTCCGCTCGGAAACCAGGAGGTTCTCCTATTTCTTATACCCAAACCCGATACGTACGCGTTCTTTACGAAGATCGTCCATTTCGCCATAGTGATCGACCAGCTCTCTATTCTCTTCCATTAGCACGTCTGGAGCATGAATGAATCGAGCTACGCCTACTCTTGTCATGATTCAGCGTTTCCACCATATCGTAGAGTTGTCTCAGTTGCAGCTCATTTGAAGTGGTGCCCTTTATGTCCCGTACTCGATCCGCGCTGGAAGAAAGATCTTTCGTGATCAATTCGAATCATCCCTACTCGGCATGTGTACTGCGGCTAGCGACATGGGACGGTACGTGTCGAAGCCCTCCGTCGCTTCTTCGGCGTTGTTCGCACTTGTCGGCGAAAGTGGCGAAGTGGTCATTCGGAAGGGAAGCGAGCTGTCTTTCAGATGGAGCGAAGGAACGGGCTGTGGGTTTGCTCTTTCGGAATGGCTCGCGATGCTCCGCCTTCGCACTTCTGGGGAAAGAGAGTCGTTTCTGTTGATTTCTACACGGAATCCACATCTAATATGCAGTACTCGCAGTGCCCTTTGACTCTCGTCTCCGTCCAATGGCATCATAGAAGCCTCCGGGATAGTTGTTGTCAAAGAACTCCTTCATTGTAGATAAGAAATCGTAGCTCTCCTTCGAACTCTGTTTTGACAGACTCGCCATATCGAAGTCCTTCTCGTTAATCCCGTCCGTAAGAAACGTACGATAGGTAATCTCTTCTTGTTGATCACGTACCGTAGCACTTTGTAATTCTTCTGGCAGTCATACGGAGTCGATGCCGAGAAATCCAGCTGTTTCATCGGAACGGTTTCTACGCGTAAAACGGAGTTGCAGCGCGATTGTACGTGGATAGATAGCGTCGAGGAGTTGGCAAGCTACCGCACCTAGCCGGTGAGACAAGCGGGAACAAAAAGCTACCGTTGGAAGCATCCTCTAGTCTAGTGTACGACGTGCACAGGAAATCGTTTATCCAGGCCAAGAGTGCATTTCTCGGTAGCCTTGGCGAATACATCCTAATCATCACGGAAAAAGCAGCGAGTAGGGACTCTGTACAACGCAAAGACGCCCAACAACCAATTCTAGGGGTGTTCATGCAATAACAAAATCCACAAATCGACCACAATTCTCGACTTCGGTGAAACCCCGCATTTGGTTTCAAATCGTTGCTCGTTTTAGATTGTTAACAGAGAGCAGCGGTTCTCCACCTGTCAGAATGGATATCGACAAGGAGGATGAAGCCATCGATCTCCAGTTCAGTACCTGCCGCTTGTGGAGATTCACCATAGACTCGATGATCCGGGACACGAACGGAATTGATAATGTCCGGCTGTTTAGGCGGATTACCGACGTGTATCTGTGCAAGCACAACATTCCCTACGCGAGCGAGTCCACCGGGTCCTGCGTCCGGTACCGCTGTCCGTTCACCAAGAGCTGCTCGTTTTGCATCAAGGGGGGTATTTCTCGGTCGAAACTGTCCGGAAAGAAAGGTGTAGCGTGATGTATCGCGTTGAGTGTAGGAATCCTGTCGCTGCAGTCCATTTGTCTGAATCACTCCTGCAACTGGGAAACCGTATTTCGTTTGTTCCGTTGATTCCGCGTAGGTTCCGAGGGACCAGCGAATCACTACCTATCGTCCTTCCTACAAGAAGAGGAGTGGGGACTGCGTCGTTGTCGTTATTCTCAGACTCTTCTATGTGGCACCACCAGGAAATGCATCCCGCCATCCCGCCTCCCGATCCCACACTGCTTCACGTGGATGGCGTGGACCTCTTTTCCTCCCCAGAACCGACAAAGATTTCAATCGAACCACCTCCGACAAGTGATATGCAACAACACCCACTCCTGTTAGCCTCGTCGGTGGACATCACGCCTCCATCGAAGCGAAGTCGTGCGGGCATGAACGATAAGCAATCGAAGCGAGCCATGTACTGCAGAAACGCCTACATGCACTTCCTCGTGCAGAAGATGGTCGAACTCAATCCCTACATCAGTCTGCGCTCCATTCTGCAGGTGCTGAACTCAAAGCAGGTGGACTGCAAGGAATCCACCGTGGCCAAAGCGAGAACGGACGAGCGGTCTCGATTCATCACATCCATGAAGAACATCATCCCCGCCTTCTTCGAGATGAGTACGCTCGTGTTTCCTCACTCACCCGCAGAAAACCAGATCGCCCAGTGTAACCCCGAAGATGATCTCGTGATCTCCACAACCACCGAGAACCAAAAGGCCCTTCTTTCGAGCGTCTTCTACACCTACGCCGAGGCCAAATCGCTCTACGAGCAGTCGAAAAAGCTGCTGGCGCTGGACTGTTCGCCGCTGAAGAGCGAGTTGGGCGGCGTTCTGTTCCACGCCTCCACTCTCGACGGCGGGCGCGAGCCGATTCTGCTGGCATTCATGGTGGCTGGCGAGGAGAACCAGAACACATGGCGGGAGTTTCTGAGCGCGCTGCAGACGCACGGGCTGGGCGATCGCTCCAATTCCGAGTTCGCAATCGTGAGTGAAGTGTGTGTGGTGGTGGACACGTGCTTGCCTGCACTGACATTGCTGCACCAGGACCTGGGAGTGGAGGCGTCGCCGTGGTACCTGAACGGGAACACGCGGCGAAAGAAGACGGGTCAGCCGTTCGAGCACGCGCGGCTGCGTTCTCTGTTCTTCCGCGCGCTGTTCTGCGGGTCCTCGCGCATCTCAAACTACATCACCCACCTGACGTCGCTGGCTCCCGAGGTGGTGAGCGAGCTGTCGAAGCACCCGCAGTGGAGCCGCGGTCACGCCAGTCGTTATCACATGATGTACATCGACTACGTGCTGTCGGAGTTCGAGGTGGCGTTGGAGCAGGACTCGATTGCGTACCTGATGTTGGATGATGTGGTGGAGGGTCTGATTCTCGCCATACACCGACGCGCGCAGCAGCGAGAGGCGATGTACGCGAGTCAGGAGAAAACCGCACTGACTCCGTTTTACCAACAACTGGTCGCAGGGTACGCTGCGGACATGGGGCGTTTCACTGTGGAGTGTGTGAATCCGAAGTTGTACTGCGTGGTGGACAACGCAACGGCGGCGTCGCGGTTTGACGTGGATTTGGAGAAGGGCACGTGCAGTTGTTGTTACTGGCAGGAATTGATGTTCCCGTGCGTGCACTGCTGGTGTGTGATGCATCACTGCAAGGTGGACTGGCGAAGCGGCGTGGACGCGTTCTTCACCAACGAGAAGGCGCTGGGTCTGTGCGCGCACCACGCGCTGCCTGCGTTCACTCACGACTTTTCGCGGCAGGTGAAGTACTACCAACAGAGCCTGAAGATGAAGGACCCTGTGTTGATCGCGAGTGAATCCAAATCCGTTTCTATCTTGGGTGTTTGTTGTTCATGTCTTTCCTTTTGATAGTTGTTCCCTTCTCTTTGTGAGAAGCGCTCTCCTCTTTTCATAAGAAGCGCTCTCTTCATCAGAAACACTCCCTTCATGAGAGACACTCTCTTCACAAGAAATACGCCTTTCCCACAAACAACGCCACACAAACAACGAAGTGAGCAAAGAAAACACCTCATTCATCGTCAAGAAACGTCAAAGAACGAACAAGATCCTTATTCTCGGGCGAAATACTCTTCGGGAATCGGACGTGGAACCGAATCACCAGACTGCCAAAGTCACTCTCTGACCTTGAAATCGGCATTCCTAACCCATGGTACACTTGCTCCGTGTCGGGACTGATCACCGCGGGAACCAACACATTCATCACTCTCCCGTTAATGTGCTGATACTCGAATCGCACCCCGCAGAGCGCCTCTCGCAACGACACCTCCTTCACAAACACCAAGTCGTTCCCTTCACGCTGATACACCGCGTGCGGCTTCTCCTTCACCACGAACACGATATCCGCGGGAATGTGCCCAGGTCGCTCGTCGCCCAAACTACACTTCACTCCCTCTCTCCACTCCAACTGCTTGAACGTCACCTTCATTCCCGCCTTCCACCCGCGCTTCACGTCGAACTCGATCACCTTCTCGCGCGTTGTGATCCCACCGTTTTCAGTCATCGTCTTCCGCGTCACGCGCATCTTCTTGTGCACGCCGTTGTACAGGTCCTCCAGGCTGCAGTACAGGTCTCGAAATATGGGGGGATCCACAACGGGGTCGCTATCCTCGCTGACTTCCGGTCCCGAGGTCGGGTTCGGGTTTTTGTCGCTCGAGGATGCGTTCGGGTTTTTGTCGCTGTCCAGAAAGGACAAACCACTTTCACTACGAGTGACGATTCGCGATTGGAGTCACCTCATGGAGGCCTGGCGGAAATCTTGCGTGCCGAAGAAGCGCTTGAAGATCTCGAACGGATCCGGCTCGTTGGAGGCAGGGTGGTGAGCGTGATGGGAAGATGGCGTGAAGTCGCGCGCCGGCAGCGTGGTGGACTTGGGACGCATGTCGGGATACGCCTCCTCATTCGAGTACGAGTGGTAGGAGGTCGACGCCGGGCGCGCCTCGGAATAGTTGATGGACGAGCGATTCGATTGCGGCGGGGAGTGATAACTGTTGTAACTGCTCTCTCTTGATACTGGAGGTCTCGGAGCCATTCCAGGTGGAGGTTGCGGAATGGAGGATGAAGCATTCGGCGGAGGTTGTGGAATGGAGGATGATGGTGGTTGGGGTTTGGGGGACGGAGCACTCCCTGCTGGAGGAACGGGAGCACTCGCTGTCGGGGGAACAGGAGCGGATGTAGGAGGGGGTGGAGGATGGTAAGGATCCTGGTAATCACTCTGATAGTCATCTTGATAAGAGGAGCTCGGATTGTCCACCGATCCATTCTCCGCATTATCGTCAAAGAAGTCGCTGTCCTCCGGAGGGACATCTCCATACAAACCCTCCTCTCCATACTGGTCATAGATACCGCGCCTTCTAGGATCGGATAGCACCTACCAATGAAACCGAACGAGGATACTCACATCGTAGGCCACATTGATCTCCTTGAACATGAATTCGGCCTGCTCTCTGTTATCTTTGTTCTTGTCGGGGTGCCATTTCAGGGCAAGCTTTCTGTACCTAAATCATGAAAGATTTCGCGAGGATATCTACGCCTTTTTGAGTTCCTTGGTGCCGTATTCATCCCATAAATCCTCCAGTAAGCCTTGTTGCATCCCATCTTAAACCCCTTTATCACCAT
>ENA-UEQW01001314-UEQW01001314.1-human-gut-metagenome-genome-assembly--contig:-NODE-1314-length-20727-cov-5.431090_pt1 | contig 20727 bp, 13 predicted proteins | sample MGYA00242947_ERZ507947 | MGnify/ENA primary metagenome ERZ507947 (study PRJEB26167, sample SAMN06115421) | human gut metagenome | host: Homo sapiens | place: China:Guizhou | collected 2015-03-17... | reverse complement strand
GGATGCGGGCGGCGTGTACCGCCGCCGCCACGGCGGGCCGGGAGGCCAGGGGCTGCTTGATGTCGGTGTCCACGTTGCGTTTGAGCACCAGGGGCCGCCGCATATCCGCGGCCAGGGCGTCCTTTTCCCCGGCAACCGCCACGAAGCCCTGGCGCAGGATCAGCTGCCGGGCAAAGGCCGAGGCCGCCCCCTCCAGGGGGCAGTACAGGCCATAGGCATACTCCCGGCTCAGGGCCAGGGTCAGCACCTCCGTCAGCAGAAGCTGGCCGAACTCCTCCTGCTGCTCCCCCCGGGGCACCAGCACCCCGGAGATCAGCAGGGCCCGGCCGCCGGTGCTCTGGCGCACCAGGCCCGTCAGCCGGGGATTTTTCAGCCGGGCATAGAGCATCTGGGAGTCCAGGCACCGGAAGGTCACGGCTCCCAGCGGCTCGTCCGATCCGCTGCGGTGCAGCAGCACCGCCTGGTCCCCGGAGTCCGCTATAGCCCGGGCCAGGCCCTCCGGCGGCGGGGTCAGCTGGTGCAGCAGGGGCGCAAGCTCCCGCGCCTCCCGGCACAGGGAGAACTCCAGATCCTCCGTGCGCAGCATGGGCTTGTCCTGGGGCTCCCGCAGATACAGGCCCCGGCGATAGATGAAGTCCTGCACCGCCGGGTCCACCAGCCGGGAGATGTCCCGGTTGGCGTCCACCGCCTCCCGGATGCGGGTGGAGCTGATCTCCTCCAGCTGGGGCGGCAGGGTCAGCTCCACCACCCGGCCCCGGATGCAGCCGTAATCCACCGGCCCGGCCACTTCGTCCCGGCGGAAGATCACATGGTCGAAGCTGTGGATGGAGTCCGGCTCCGGGGGCCTCTGGTAGGACGAGGCGTGGGCCACCACGTCGCTGCCCACCACGATGGACACCGGCCGCCCGGGAAAGGCCTCCCACAGGCGGCGGAGGTTCTCGGGATTGGCGATGTTCACCGGGAAGTCCTCCGGGAAAATGCTGACGTGGAACACGTCGGCCACGGCCATGGCGGCGATGCGCCGGCGCAGGCGGTAGGGCTGGGTCTTTTTGGACCAGGAGAACTCGTCAATGGCCAGCAGGACCTCGAAGCCCTGGTCGCGGATGGCCCGGACGATGCCCTTGTGGGACAGGGTGAAGGGGTCGAAGGTACCGGGGAAGAAAGCCACGGGGCGGGGCACGCCGAAGTCAAAGCCCTTGTGGAACAGGCGCTCCTCGGTGATGAAGCGGTAGAGCTTGCCCAGCATGGCGGCCCGGTAGTAGAACGTCAGGCCCTCGCCGGGGAATTCGTCCTGGGCGGAGAGCAGCTTGCGCTGGGTGAGCATAAAGGCGCGGCGCTTTTCGTGGCGGCCCAGCTCTCCGGAGCCGAAGACCCGGCGGCCCAACACGAACAGGGCCTCCTGCCGGGTGGCGCCGTCAATGCCGCTGAGGCCCCGCATCAGCAGGCCCAGCAGCCGTTCACGGCGGCGGCGGTAGGCGTCGTCCGTCTCTGGGAAGCGGGAGCGATAGGCATCGTACGCCTCATAGATGACGCCCACGGTATCCAGCACGGAGGCGGTAACGCGGCTGTCGGAGGAGCTGAGGTTCACGCGAAGGTCGTCCAGCACCTCATCCAGCTCCGCCGGGGGCAGCCACAGGGCAAAACGGCCCAGGTAGTCGGGGATATACTTGGTGAACTCCTGCTGGCCCAGCTCCAGGCCGCGGCACAGCTCCACCGCCACCTCGTTGCGCTGGTCGGCCGTCAGGCGGGGCGCCAGGGCCAGCAGGGCGTTGCCGGCGCTGTGGCGGACGGTGACGCGGTCGCTGACCTTGATGAGGTTGGACAGGTGGGTGGCGATATGGAGGGCGGGGCTTTTGCCGCTGCGGGCAAAGTCCGTCAGCAGGCGCAGGTTGCCCTGCTTGGTGATCCACGGCGTGGCAGTCTTCAGGTTGTCCAGGAAGATCTCGGAGACCACGTCCTCCGGCAGAAGAAGGGGCGCGCCCTGAGAGAGCACATCCTGCTTGAGATAGCGCAGGGTGCCGCTGTCGCCGTCGGGGACGGCGGTCACGGCCTCCAGCGCGCGGCCGTCCTCCGGGTACAGGCGGGCGAGACGGTCCAGCAGCAGCACGGCGGCCATGCGGATGGTCAGGTCCTTACGCAGGGACAGGGCGGCGGCAAAGTCCGTCATCTGCCGGGCGCGGCTGGCCGTATAGGCCGTATCCGGCAGAGCGGCGGCGGTATCCAGCAGCTGGAAGGCGGTGTAGTCGTCCAGATCCTCCGGCCTGCGGTAGTAGGCGAACACCGGGGCCAGGAAGCGCTCCTCCCGGCCGGGGCAGTGGCTCAGCAGGGAGCCGACGGCGAATTTCAGGGTATAGCCGATCCAGCGGCGGTGCTGGGGCATGAGCTTATGGTCGGGATACAGTATCTTGTCCAGATAGAGCCTCCACTGGTCCACGTCGGTGATGGCCCGGGGATCCGGGCGGCTGTCGGCGGGGCGCTCCTTGGCGTAGCCGGCGTGGAAGCCGGCGATGATCTCGCCCAGCAGCGCCGCCGCCTGACGGCGGATATCGCCCTCGCGGTGCATCAGCAGCTCGTAGAGGAACGTCAGGGTCTGGACCTTCTGTGGGATATGCAGATAGAGGGAGTAGGACTCCATCACCGCCAGATAGGCGCGGAGACGGCGCCAATCCGTCTCGCCGCGGGCCTCCTCCAGCAGACGGGCAAAGCTGCGCTGGTCGGTGAGGCGATGCATCAGCTCCATATTGTGGCCCACGCAGCGGAGCTTCAGGGCGCGGAGGGCCTCGTCGTCGGTCATAAGGGCGGTGTGCTTCTCCGGCAGCGGGGGCGTATCGCCGCCGGACATGGTGACATCCACGCCGCGGCTGACCATATACTGCTCGAAGTCCTCCAGCCGGGCGTAGACCCGGGTATAGCGCTTCTGCTTCTCGCCGTCCACGTCGTCCAGCTTGTCCAGGATCACCTGAAAGGCCTCGGCCAGGGTGGAGATACGGGTGATCTCCCGGCCCTGCGCATCGTGAAGCTGCTTGACGCGGAAGTCGGCATAGATCAGCAGCAGCGCCTCCACGGAGAGGTAGTCGGGCTCCAGGTCCCAGACGGAGTGGTTGGCGGCCACGTGGCCGATATCGGTCATCCGGCGGCGGCGGAACCACTGGTCGGTGTAGAAATAGTGCAGGTAGGGCACGCGCTCGCCGGGGCGGCAGCCGAACTTGCCCAGATCGTGGCCGGCGGCGGCGCCGGAGACCAGGGCCACGTCCACGGCCACGCCGCTTTTCCGCAGGGCGCGGGCGGCGGTGACGGCGAGGTGGTGGACGCCGGCGATATGCTCCAGGGTACGGTAGGGCGTGACCTCCAGACCCAGACGCATCAGCTCATAGACGAACTCCCGCCTCCACAGGCGCAGGAAGCGCTGATAGGACGGGGCACTGGGACTGCCGGCCAGCTCATCATCGGTCAGGAAATCGAAGGTCCAGGCCGGGTCGTGGGGCAGCAGCTCCGCCTCGGCGGCAAACAGCACCTGCAGCACCGACAGCAGGAACACCGCACCGGGGGCGAAGGGCTCCGCATCGGTCTTTTCCGGGTAAAGCAGGCGGCGGGCATAGTCATAGGCATAGGCCAACCAGCCCTCGGACGGTTCGCCGGGGCACAGCACCTCCAGCTCCGGGCGGCAGAGGGCCAGCACGTCGGCACAGCGGAGGCGCGTGCCGCTGAACAGCCCGGCGAAGCGCTGCATATAGCCCTCAGTCTCGAGGGTGCGGAGCAGGGCGTCCCCGGGGGCAAAATAGTCCGCGGCGGGACGGTCGGAAAGGCGGCGGCGCAGGGCCAGGTCCATCTGACGGATACGTTTTTTGTTCATGGCAAAACCTCCTGCCGGTGGTATCGTACACAGACCGTGTCCGCCGGAAAGGCACCCGTACACCGGTAAGATGTCCGGGATGGACACGGCACACCACAATAATAGGACACTCCCCCGCACGCTGTCAATATTCCGCGGGGCGTTTTGCCACCGTTTTGATACGGAACCTTAGTAAGGTCTTAAGCGTGTGTTCACGATTTGTTCACATTTTGAGGGCCAGGCGCATGATATGATATTGTCGGGGGCAGCGGCGGAACGGAATGACAATTTCTGCCGTCTAAGTAAATAGGCAAATCATCCCGCGGGCGCGCGGGAAGGAAAAAGGAGAACACAACATGAAAAAAGCGGCTTTTGTACTGGCGCTGGTGATGCTGCTGGGCTGTGTGTCCGGCTGCGGCGCAGTGGAGGGCGAGGCCTCCGTGCAGTCGGTGTCCATGATCTGCGGGCTGGGGTCCGTGGGTCTGGCGGACCGGTTCGCGGGCATCGTCAGTCCCCTGGGCGAGACGACCATCAAGAAAAACGACGCCATGACCATCGACACCATCAAGGTGAAGGTGGGCGACAGCGTAAAAAAGGGCGATGTGCTGCTGACCTATGACCTCAGCCAGATCCGCACCGACCTGGAGATGGCCCAGCTGGAGCTGGAGCAGCTGAACGCCACGCTGGAGGACCAGCAGGCGGAGCTGGAAAAGATACAGAAGCTGATGGACAGCACCTATGACGACGCCACCAAGCGGCAGTACGCCCTGGATCTGCGGGAGCAGAACGTGAAGGTGCTGGAGACGAAGGCCAACATCGCCACCAAGAAGAAGGACATCGAGAAGCTGAAGGCCAACACCAAGAACGGCACGGTGACCGCGCCGGTGGACGGCGAGATCAAGTCGCTGAACCCGGACGGCGGTACGGACAACTCCGGCAACGCCCTGCCGTTCATGACCATCGTGGAGACGGGCGGCTTCCGCATCAAGGGCTATGTCAACGAGAACAACGCCTCCGTTCTCACCCAGGGCACCCAGGTGGTGATCCGCTCCCGGGTCAGCGACCAGACCTGGAAGGGCAGCATCAGCTCCATCGACTGGAACAACGCCCAGCAGAGCCGCAGCGACTACGGCGACGGCGACACGGCCATGTCCAGCAAGTACCCCTTCTATGTCACCCTGGAGGGCAGCGGCGAAGGACTCTTGATGGGCCAGCACGTGTACATAGAGCCGGACTACGGTCAGGAGGACACCCAGGACGAGAACCTGATCAATCTGCCCAGCTACTTCATCAACGACGCCGAGGGCAATCCGTGGGTGTGGGCCCAGAACAGCAAGGGCAAGCTGGAGAAGCGGAGCGTCACCCTGGGCGAGTACAACACGGAGACGGACACCTATCCCGTGACGGACGGCCTGACGGCGGAGGACTACATCGCCTTCCCGGACGAGAGCCTGAAGGCAGGCATGACGTGCATCACCTATGACGAGGGCACCTTTGACCCCGGCGCCAGCGGCGGCAAGGTCTATCCCGAGGGCGACGGTGAAAAAATCGACGAGAACGTGCCCATGGACGGCATGGACGGCGGCGATATGCCCGCCGAGGACGGCGTTGTGACCGACGAGGGCGGCACCGTCAGCAACAGCACGGTGTCCGTGCTGCCCGGCAGCGCGGACGCCTCCGCGCCGGTGATCACACCGCCGATGGAGGGCTGAGCATGATTTTGGAAATGCGCGATATATGCAAGGACTACCCCATGGGAAAGTCCGTGGCACATATCCTGAAAAACGTGAACCTTGACGTGGAGGAGGGGGAATACCTGGCTATCATGGGTCCCTCCGGCAGCGGCAAGACCACGCTGATGAACCTGATCGGGTGTCTGGACGTGCCCACCAGCGGCAGCTATCTGCTGGGCGGACGGGACGTGACCACCTGCAACAACAAGCAGCTGGCGGAGGTGCGGAACAAGGAGCTGGGCTTCGTGTTCCAGAGCTTCAACCTGCTGCCGAAGCTGACGGCGGTGGAGAACGTGGCGCTGCCCCTGCTGTACGGCGGGGTGAAGAAGGCGGAACGGCTGGAACGGGCCCGGGCCGCGCTGGAGACAGTGGGGCTTTCCGACCGGGTGGATCACCGGCCGGACCAGCTGTCCGGCGGACAGTGCCAGCGGGTGGCCATCGCACGGGCCATCGTGGGCAAGCCGAAGCTGCTGCTGGCCGACGAGCCCACCGGCGCGCTGGACAGCGCCAGCGGCGCGGCGGTGATGGAGCTGTTTCAGCAGCTGCATGACAGCGGCTCCACCATCATCATGATCACCCACGACCATTCCATCGCCAACCACGCCGCCAAGGTCATGACCATACGGGACGGCGTACTGTCGGGAGGTGACGACTATGAGTGAGAAGCTGACGCTGCGGGAAAAGCTGCATATCGGCGAAAAGCGCCCCGACGGCGAGAAGCCGCGCATGAGCAAGAAGCTGAAAAAGGGCATTATCGCCGCCGCCTGCGTGGTGGGCGTGTGCGGCGCGGTGTGGGGCGGACTGACCATCGCCCGGAACGCCCAGCGGGGCGACGTGAACGTATACGCCGTCAACGAGTGCGCCATGACCGACTACTGGGGGGACACCTCCAACACCAGCGGCATGGTGACCACGGACAAATTGCAGAAGATCTACATCTCCCAGAGCCAGACGGTGAAGAAGGTGTGGGTCAAGGAGGGCGACAGCGTCAAGAAGGGCACGGTGCTGGTGAGCTATGACTCCACCCTGACACAGGCCACCGTGGAGCGCGCCAAGATCGACTATGACCGGCAGGCGGAGAACCTGGAGGTCATGAAAAATAAGCTGGAGCTGCTGAAGAAGGCGAAGAACAAGGAGACGCTGGAGGCGGAACTGAAAAAGCTTCAGGATGAGCTGCAAGCGGAGATCGACAAGATCAACCACCACGAGGGCTATGATCCGAATGATAAAATAACAAAACCCGACAAAATCGGAGTGGAGGGCAGCACTGGCAATGACAAGGACCATCCGCTATACTACCAGATCCTGTCGGGTACCAAGCTGAACGACGCTACACTGGACGGCATACTGCAAGAGTTTGGCCGAGCAGACCCCACCAGCAATACGCCGGAGATCACGACGTATATTGTGCTGGTCACGCGGGAAAACGACAAGAAGGGCGGCATTCCCAGCAGTCTGGGTCTGGCGCTGACAAAGACCTTCACGCCGGATGCCACCAGCGGCGGCAGCGAGGTCACGACCACCGCCAACAAAAACCAGGGCACGGGCCAGACCGAAACACCTACGACACCTGTGGCTGGGACGGTGAGTTTCTCTTTCCAGGTCTGTGATCTGGCCGATTACGTTGACCCGGGCCGAACCTATAATACCGAGGAATACAAGAAGCTGCAGCGGAAGATCGCCCAAATTCAGGAGCTGCTGGACGCCTCCATGACCCAGTTGGAGATCAATAAGGCCATTCTGGAGAAGGCTCAGGCGGTCAAGGAGCAGGAGGTCAACCTGAAGGTGGCGAAGCTGAAGCTGGACAAGAAGCTGGCAGAGCTGGGCGACGGCAACGTGTACGCGGAGTTCGACGGCACGGTGAAGGCCGTGCGGGACCCGGACGCGGCCTATAACAACAGCGAGGCCGTGGTGGAGCTGTCCGGCGGCGGCGGATATTACGTCACCGGCACCCTCAGCGAGATGGATCTGGGCAGCGTGCAGGTGGGCGACAGCGTATCCATCAGCAGCTGGATGACCGGAGCGGCCTGCGAGGGCACCATCGTGTCCATCGACGACTATCCCACCAGCAACGGCAGCAACTGGGGCGACGGCAACAGGAACGTGTCCTACTACCCCTTCAAGGTGTTTGTCACCGAGGACGCGAATTTGCAGCCCAATGACTATGTGGATATACAGTACCAGAAGGTGTCCGCCCAGCAGCAGGCGGGAAGCTCACTGTATTTGCAGAGCATGTTTATCCGGGAGGACAACGGCAAGAGCTATGTGATGGCCCGGGGCGATGACGGCAGACTGGAGCAGCGGTGGGTACAGACCGGCCGGGATCTGTGGGGCAGCTACACCCAGATACGGGGCGGGCTGACCGTGGACGACTACGTGGCGTTCCCCTATGGGCGCGACGTGGTGGAGGGTGCCCACACCCAGGAGGCCACGACCGACCAGCTGTACAACTACGGCATATAAAGGAGGCGGGATAACCATATGTTGGAAAATATAAATCTCGCCTTTCAGGGCGTGTGGAGCCACAAGCTGCGGTCGTTTCTGACCATGCTGGGCATTATTATCGGTATCGCCGCGATCATCACCATCGTGTCCACCATTCAGGGCACCAACGAGCAGATCAAGCAGAACCTGATCGGCGCGGGCAACAACGTGGTGCGGGTGACCATCAAGGCGGCGGACAGCCAAAACTATTTCGACCTGAACTACTCGGCGCTGCCGGAGGGTATCGACCCAGTGACCCGGGAGATGCGGGATGAGATGGAGAAGCTGGGCAGCGTGTCGCTGGTGGGCATGTATCATGCACGGGAGTGGTGCGACAACGTATACGTGGGCAATACAGCGTTCAGCGGGTCGCTGTACGGCGTGGACGACCACTATCTGACGGCCGTGGACTACGCGGTGAACTACGGACGCTCCTTCACGGCGGGGGACTATGAGAACCGGCGGAATGTGGCGCTGATCGACGCGAAGTCGGCAAAGTCGCTGTTCCAGGGGGAGAACCCCATCGGCGGCACCATCGAGATCAACGGGATGCCGTTCACCGTGGTGGGTGTGGTGTCCTCCCGGTCCAGCAGCGGACCGGTGATCAACAGCTTTAAGGATTATCAGATGTATGCCGGCAGCACAGCGGGGACCATTTTCATCCCGGACGTATGCTGGTCGGTACCGTACCGGTATGATGAGCCCCAGTACGCGGCGGTGCGGGCCACCAGCACCAACGACATGACCGCCGCCGGCGACAATGTGGCCAAGTATCTGAACGAGAACGCCATCCGGACCACGAAGTACAAGTACGAGTCCAAGGACCTTCTGCAGCAGGCCAGCGATCTGCAGAGCCTGTCGGAGAGCACCAACAAGCAGCTGATCTGGATCGCGGCTATCTCGCTGGTGGTGGGCGGCATCGGCGTGATGAACATCATGCTGGTGTCCGTGACGGAGCGCACCCGCGAGATCGGATTGAAGATCGCCATCGGCGCGCAGCAGAGCCGCATCCTCTGGCAGTTCCTGACGGAGGCGGCGGTGCTGACCAGCATGGGCGGCATACTGGGCGTGGCTACGGGCATCGGCCTGGCGGAGATGATGTCCCACATCATGGGAACACCGGTGGCCATCAGCGTACCGGCGTGCATCATCGCGGTGGCCTTCTCCATGGTCATCGGCGTGGTGTTCGGCCTGGTGCCGGCCATGAAGGCATCGAAGCTGAACCCCATTGAAGCCCTGCGGAGAGAATGATACGCAGAAAGAAAAGACCGGCTTTCGCCGGTCTTTTTCTCTGTCTGCTCCCGGCGAAGACACAGCGAAAGCAGAAAACAGCCCCCGGCAGGGGGCTGTTTCTTTATTTACTGCGGCAGCTCGCCGGGGGCGACCAGGATGATCTTGTCGGCCCGGTCATAGTCGCTGTACGCCTCCTTGGTGCTGCGGAGGAGCGTACCGTCGCCGGCGTAGACGTTGCGGTAGGTCTGGACGGCGTAGCCGTTGTGGCCGTACTGCTCCACCTCGGTGGTGCCGGGGGCGATGCGCTCGGACTCCTGATAGACCGTCTTGCGCTCGGAGTAGGAGAGGAACTGGTTGGTCATCTCCACATAGTGGTCGTCGGTCTTGGTGCCCAGCAGGGTGATGGTCAGCTGGTTGGTCTCGTCGTTGTAGCTGGTGGTGATCTTGATGGGGTAGTTGGTGCTGTTGCGGAAGGCAAAGTCCGGGCCGCCCCAGCTGACCGTGGCGTCACAGCCCGTGACGGGCATATAGCCGGGGTCGAACATATGGGCGTAGCGCAAGACGATCTGCAGGTCCGCCATGAGGGCGGAATAGTACAGCGTGGAGGATACCTGGCAGATACCGCCGCCGATGGAGGTAACGGTCTTGCCGCCGGAGTAGGCGGCGGCGGGCTGGAAGCCCCGGGCCTCGGTGCGCTGGCCCACGGTGGCGTTGTACCAGAACTCCTCACCGGGGTTGTAGATGCGGCCATTGATGGCGGCAGAGGCCAGCTTGATGTTCTGGCGGCGGCCCCAGGGGCCGGCGCAGGTGGTGGTGCAGGTGCCGATCACGTCCCGGAACATGGCCTGCTCCAACTCCTCGGTGGCGGCGGGCGGGAACTGCACCTGGGCGTCAGCCAGGAATTCCTCGCCCGGCTGGGCGGCGTCCAGTTGCTTTTGCACCGTCTCTACGTCGAACTGTACGCCCACGCGGGACTGGGTGGGCTTGCCGGTGGATTTGTCGCAGATGGCGGCGGCCATGGTGCCGGTGATCTCGTCGTGGAGCGCCTGCACGTCCATGGGCGCGGCGGTGTGGGCCGCGAACACACATTCCACGGACCGGGCTGCCGCGGACAGATCGCGGCTCTCGAAGCGCTGCGCCAACCCGGCGCGCAGCGCCGCCGCGTCCAGCTTCTCGCCGTCCTGCGGCTTGGTGATGTACAGGCCCTCACCCTCCGCCAGCCGGTAGCCGCCGTCCGTTACGGTGCAGCCCGCGGTGTCGGACAGCTGTTCACAGGCGGCGGTAAGCTTCGCCTCGTCCACGTCCAGCTGGGGCGTGACATCCACGGCCCTGAACCAGCTCTCGATAAAGCGCCAGCCGCCGCGGAGGAACGCGGTCACATCGCTGCCCCAGCCCCGGTCCTGCACGTCGCAGCCGGCAGCCTTGGAGACATAGACGGGCAGAACGGTGACGCCCAGGTCGGAAAGGGTGGTGCTGCCGATCTCCTGCCCGTCACGGGTCAGGCGGATGGTCATGCCGTCCAGCAGGGCACTCCCCTGCTCCGTCCAGCGCTGCTCGGCCTCCTGCGCCGACAGGCCGGACATATCCATGCCCAGCACGGAGGTGTTGGGAAACGCCGTGTGGGAATACAGCGCGTTGGCGGCCACACAGCAGCCCGCGTAGGCCAGCACCAGCACCGCCGCGGCGATGCCGATGATCAGTCCGGCTCTTTTGCCGGGGGTTTTGGGAGGCTTTTCTTCCGGGGCCGCGCGCTTGCCGGCCGTCTCCGGCGCGGGATCGGCGGTAACAGAGGACATATTCAACTCGTCGCTCATGGTGTCCCCTCCTTTGTATCATCAGGTTTGGGCAATACCGGCAAAATGCCGTGCCGTTACTGCATTGTATCACGGTTTGTCAAGGAATGGGTTACAAAAGCGTTACGACACATCTTTCTGCGGCTTTGCGCGGGGAATGGTAACGGTGAGGCAGATGGTGTCCTCCGTATCCCGGCGGGAGACTTTGGCGCCGACGCCGGCGGTCTGCATGAGCCGGACGCCCCGGTCCACGCTGTTGAGGAACAGCCGGACATCCTTGATGATATACGCGCTGCGGCGGCGGGGCTGCGTCGTCTGGTTTTGCGCGACCAGACGGTCTATGTAACCTTCGGCATCGGCGACGTTCAGCTGGTTTTTGCCGATGTGTTCGACGGCGGCAAGGCGCTGCTCCGGGTCCTCCAGACGCAGGAGGGCACGGGCGTGGCGCTCGGTCAGGCCGTAGCGGTGCAGAGCCTCCGCCACCGGCTCCTCCAACCGCAGCAGACGCAGCTTGTTGGCCACGGCGGACTGGCTGCGGCCCAGCTTTTCCGCCGCCTGCTGCTGGCTGAGGCCGTAGCGGCGGAGCAGGCGGGCGATGGCGGCCGCCTCCTCCATGTAGTCCAGGTCGCGGCGCTGGAGGTTCTCGATCAGGGCCAGCAGGGCGGCGTCCTCCTCATCCACCCGGGCCAGCAGACAGGGCACCTGCCGCAGCCCGGCGATCCGCGCCGCCCGCCAGCGGCGCTCGCCGGCCACCAGCTCGTAGACTGCGCCCTGCTGCCGGACGGTGATGGGCTGCAGAATGCCGTAGGCGGCGATGCTGGCCGCCAGCTCCTGCAAACTCTCCGAGTCGAACCGGCGGCGGGGCTGCTGGGGGTTGGGACGGATATCGTTGATGGGTATGTATCGCACACGGGTAGAGAGGAAATCGGTCTTCTGGTCTTTTTTCATGGCGGTCGCCTCCTTTTTTCGCCTATTGTACGGCGGGAGGCCTGTCGAAAGCGGGCGAAGACCGTCGGGAAATAAAAAAATGCACCCGCCCCTGTCGGGACGGGTGCGGCGGTCACTGCTTTGTGCGGATATCCTCGCCGAAGAAGGGCAGGATCTGGTAGGCACCCTCGATGCGGGAGAGGATGGGCGCGCCGTAGCGATGGCCCAGCTCGTCCGGGGCCAGGTTGGTGCTGATGATGGTGGACCTGCCGGAGAGCATACGGCCGTTGACGATCTGATAGAGGGCGCTCTGGACAAAGGCGGTGGTCATCTCGGTGCCCAGGTCGTCCAGGATCAGCAGGTCGCAGCTCTCACAGCGGCGGACGTCGGCATCGCTGACCTCGTCGGGGCGGAACTTGGCGTCCTCATAGCGGGAGAAAACGCTGATCGCGGTGTCGTAGACCACGGAGAAGCCGGCGTCGCTGACCTCCCGGGCGATGCAGGCGGAGAGGAACGTCTTGCCCAGGCCGGTGCCGCCGGAGAGCAGCAGGCTGCCGCTGCCCCGGGAGAACTGGCGGGCAAAGTCCCGACAGACGTCGAAGTTGCGCTCCATGTTGGCCCGGGGCGAAACGCCGTAGCTGTCCCACACGGCGCTGTCGTACAGGTCAAAGCGGAAGGTGTCGAACCGGGCCTCGCCCAGCGGCAGAAGCCGGGAGAGCTCCGCCAGCTGCTCGCGGGCGTAGTACTGCTTCAGGCAGGCGCAGACGCCGGACCGGGTATAGCCGGTGTCTCCGCAGAGGGAGCAGGCAGGCTTGTCCTCCAGGTAGTCGGCGGGATAGCCCATGTCCTCCAACAGGGCTGCGCGCTCGCGCTGCAGGGAGAGATTTTCGTCCCGCAGGACCCGCAGGGCGGGCAGCGGGTCCTCGCCCTTTTTGGCGGCGGCGGCCACGATGCGGCTCATGGTGGTGCGGAGGGTGCGGTCGATGTCCCGCAGGCGGGGCTGGCGGGCAAAGACCTCCCGGCGGCGCTGGTCCAGCTCGGCCTCCCGACGCTGGCGGGCCTGGTCAAAGCGGGCAATGGCCCGCTGCATGATGATACCGTCGTATGACATATTCTCACCTCTTGATATAGCGGCGCATCCAGGCGTCCTTGTCCCCGGCGGGGGCGGCGGACTTACCGGCGGCAGCGGGCCGCTTGCCGGCCGCCTCGCCCTCCTCTACCTGGCGGGGCGTATGCCAGCCGGCGTCGTGCCAGCGGCGCAGGATGCCGTTAAGATAGCGCCAGTTCAGGTCCTTTTTGTAGAACACCGTGCGCTCATAGGCCAGAGCCACCGTCTCCGGTGGGAAGCCCATGTCCATCCACTGGTCGATGTAGCGGCGTTCGGCCTCCACCGGCGGCCTGTTAAGAATTCGCAAATTCGACAAATAGGAAGTGTACTTCCTGTTGCGCTCTGCCCATTTTTTCAGGTATACCGCGGCAGAATTCTGGTCAAATATGCCAAGCTGTGCCCAGCGATAGCCCTCTTTTTCGACTTGGCGCATGGTTGGTCGTCTTCCCTCGCCCCACTGGCTGCGGGCCCGTTCGACACAGTGGCACACCAGCAGATAGATCACATCGGCGGGCATACCCAGGTCATCGTAAAGACCGGCCAATATCTGCAAGTCGGCGGTGCGGAGCTTCTTGCCCAGCTGCTGCTCCGTCTGTGGCACCAGCAGGCGGAAGCCCTCGTTGTCCGTCAGCAGTCCGGCGATGTCCTGGGCGGTGTAGACCGGGCGTTCGTCCGCCGGATCGGGCGGTGCCTGGCGGGCCGGTCGAGGCAGCAGGTCCAGGTCCTGAAGGACCTTCTCCGCCGCGTCGATCCGCAGGCGGCTGATGGGCAGGACCTTTTCCAGCTCCTCCGGCGTGACGCCCCGGCCGAAGCGGCGCAGGGCCAGATACAGCAGGGCGGCGTCGCCCTGACCGCTTTGCAGCAGCTTGTCGGCCGCGTCGGCGGGCAGCGTCAGCTGCTCCTGCCTGTTCCGAAGTATATAGCCGTCCATGGCGATGACCTCCCCTCTCATTCGTGCTCTCCATTCTACACGAAAAAGGGGTCGGCGTAAAGCGGGGCGGGACAACTTTTTACAAATTTCCGCTTTTCGCCAAAATAGACTTTTCTCCGGCGGGTTTTGTGGTATAATGCTATTTGTATAAGTATATATACCCAACGAAATGAATTAAGGAGGGTTTTGGCATGGCGAACCGGGTAACGATGTCTATCTGCGGCACGGAGTATATCCTCGTAGCGGAGGAGGACGCCGCCTACATGGAGAAGATCGGCAGCATGGTGGATGCGGAGATGCAGAAGCTGATGGACAGCGCCCACATGAGCCGTGACGCGGCGGCGGTGCTGGCGGCGGTCAATCTGGCGGACCAGCTCACCAAGGCGCAGGAGGGCGCGGAAAATCTGCGCCGGCAGGTAAAGACCTATCTGGACGAGGCCAGCCGCGCCAAGAACGAGGCGGCGGAGCTGCGCCGGAAGCTGCAGAACGCCCAGAGCCAGAATAACCGCCGGTGATGATGGAGCTTTTGGCCCCCGCGGGGGGATATGAGGCGCTGACCGCCGCGGTGCAGAACGGCGCGGACGCGGTATATATGGGCTTCGGTGCGTTCAACGCGCGGCGGAGCGCGAAAAACTTTACCGACGAGGAATTCGCGTCGGCGGTGCGGTATTGCCATCTGCGGGGCGTGCGGGTCTTTTTGACCCTGAACACCCTGCTGACCGACCGGGAGCTGCCCGGGGCGGCCGCGGCGCTGCGGAAGGCCAGCGCCATGGGCGTGGACGCGGTGCTGGTGCAGGACTGGGGCCTGCTGACCCTGGCAAAGGAGATCGTGCCGGACCTGCCTCTTCACGCCAGCACGCAGATGAGCCTGTTCACGCTGGGCGGCGCCAATGCGGCCGCGGCGTTGGGCATGGAGCGCGTGGTGCTGGCCCGGGAGCTGGACCGGGACGAGGTACGGGAGATCTGCGCCGGCTGCGGCGCGGAGATCGAGGTTTTCGGCCACGGGGCGCTGTGTATGTGCTACTCCGGCCAGTGCGAGATGAGCGCCGTGCTGGGACAGCGCAGCGGCAACCGGGGCGCCTGCGCCCAGCCCTGCCGTCTGCCCTACGGCGTGAACGGCCCCTGCCGGGACGCACATCCCCTGAGCCTGAAGGACGCCAACCTGTCCGCCTATCTGCGGGATATGGCGTCTATGGGCGTGGCCTGCCTGAAGCTGGAGGGACGGCTGAAGCGCCCGGAATACGTGGCCGTGGTAACGGGCATCTACCGCCGCCTGCTGGACGAAAGGCGGCTGCCCACGGCGGAGGAGTCCCGGGCGCTGGAACAGGCCTTCTCCCGCAGCGGCTTTACGGACGGCTATTGGCTGGGCAGGAAGGGCAAGGCCATGTTCGGCACCCGGCCGGAGAACGTGCCGGAGCCGAAGGCGCTGTTCGCCGCGGCCCGTGAGACCTATGAAAACGGAAAAGAAAACCGAAAGATACCGGTGAACCTCCGTCTGACGGTGCGCCGGGGAAAACCGGTGCGGCTGAGCGGCGCGTGCGCCGTCCCGGGCGGCGTCACCATAGTCATGGCCACGGGCGATATGCCGGAGGAGGCGCGAAACCGCGCCGTGACGGAGGAGGAACTGCGGCAGCGGCTGACCAAGACCGGCGGCACGGTGTTCGCGGCGGATCAGATCGAAATAGAGCTGGACGAGGGGCTGATGGTGTCCGCCAGCGCGGTGAACGCGCTGCGGCGGGAGCTGCTGGACGAGCTGGCAGCACGGCGGACGGACGCTCCGAAGCGCCGTGAGCTGCCCGCCTCTCCCCTGCCGGAGGCCCCGGCGGGCGCGGCGGAGCTGGACTTTACCGTGTCCATCAGCAGGCCCGATCAGCTGACGGCCGAGCTGCTGGCGGAACGCCCCGCCATCGTGTATATCCCGGCGGAGCTGCTGGATAAGATGGACCTGATGCCCTATATCGGGCAGGCGGAGTTCTGCGCGGTGCTGCCCCGGATATTCCGCACGGCGGACGAACCGGTGTTCCGGGATATTCTGCAGCGGCACCCGGAGGTCGCCTCCGCGGCCATCGGCAACCTGGGCCATCTGGCCATCGTGAAGGGACTGGGCAAAATGCTCCGCGGCGACTTCGGCCTGAACGTGTACAACAGCCGGGCGGTGCGCTTCTGGCAGGAGCAGAAGCTATCGTCCGTGACGGCCAGCTTCGAGCTGCGGTGGCAGCAGGTGCGGGATCTCGGCAAATATATCGACTGCGAGGCCATCGTCTACGGCCGTCTGCCGCTGATGATCACCGAAAACTGCGTGACGAAGAACAGCGCGGGCTGCGCCCATGGGGCGGGCAGCGTGCTGACCGACCGGCGGGGCGAGCAATTTCCGGTGCTGTGCGCCTACGGGTGCCGGTGTGAGATCGAGAACGGAAAGACGCTGGTGCTGGCGGACAAGCCGGAGGTATTCCGGTGCGGCCTGCGGTACGGACGCCTGCGGTTTACCACAGAGACGGCGGCGGAGTGCGCGGCGCTTCTCCGCGCCCACAGGGCCGGGACCGTCACCGCCGACGACAACAGCACACGCGGGCTGTTCTACCGGGGCGTAGAGTAAAACAAATGGTATAACACTCGTTATAATTTACAAACCGTATTCAATTTCAGGAGAAAAAGGTGTTACTATGGAGCTGAAGATCAAAGCCCTGTCCCCCAAGATCGGGACGGCGATACCCCTTCCCCGCTTTGCCACCGCCGGCGCGGCCTGCATGGACCTGTGCGCCTGCATCGACGAGGCGGTGACGCTGGCAGCCGGTGAACGGCGGCTGGTGCCCACCGGCATTGCCATCGCCCTGCCGTCGGCGGACTACGCGGCGCTGGTGTTCGCCCGCAGCGGGCTGGGCATCAAGAAGGGCGTGTGCCTTTCCAACGGCGTGGGCGTCATCGACAGCGACTACCGGGGTGAGATCGGCGTGGGGCTGGTGAACCTGGGGCGTGAACCGTACACGGTGCAGCCCGGGGACCGGATCGCCCAGCTGATGGTGGTGCCGGTGGTGCAGCCGTCCCTTGCCGTGGTGAACGATCTGGACGAGACGGACCGGGGCGCCGGCGGCTTCGGCTCCACAGGCAGGTGACGTATATGGCAAAGATCGTGCTGGCCTCCGGGTCCCCCCGGCGGCAGGAGCTTTTGCGTCGGATGGGCATCACCGACTTTACCGTCCGGGTGCCGGAGGTGGAGGAATACTTCCCCGCCGGGCTGACGCCGGAGGAGACGGTGTGCTACATCTCCCGGGAGAAATCCCAGGCGGTGGCGTCCGACGTAGACGAGATCGTCATCACGGCGGATACGATGGTGTTTCTGGACGACAAGAAGCTGGGCAAGCCCGCCGACGAGGCGGAGGCCCTGCAAATGCTGACGGCCCTGCAGGGTCGGCGCCACACCGTCTGTACCGGTGTGACGGTACGGCAGGGAGCGAAAGCCCTGACCCGCGCCCAGCACACGGACGTGTATTTCCGTCCGGCCACGGCGCGTGAGCTGAAGGCCTATATCGCCGGGGGCGAGCCCATGGACAAGGCCGGGGCCTACGGCGTACAGGGACAGGGCGCGCTGCTGGTGGAGCGCATCGACGGCGACTTTTTCAACGTGATGGGGCTGCCGGTGGTGCTGTTGGCGGAGATGCTGGGCGCCTTCGGGATACAGCTGCTGGGATAAAGACCCCTTTCACCCCTTTGAGAGGGTGCGCTGCCGCCTCCCCTGCCGGGGGAGACTTCAGAGAGGAACAAACGACACATGAAGCGATTTTTTACGAAAACGGGAATATGGCTGCTGGCCGCGGCGGCCACCATCGCGGTGGCGCTGTGCGTGGTGTCGGCCCTGAGCTCCGGAACGGGGCTGCTGCACAACGCCCTGGGCGTGATCGCCTCGCCCTTCCGGGCGGCGGGTTCCGCCGTGGCGGGCTGGGTCGGCGGCATTAGCCAGCGGTTTGAGGACGTGGAGACCCTGCAGCAGGAGAACGACGAGCTGCGGCAGCAGATCGCGGAGCTGGAGGAGCAGCTGCGGCAGATGGAGCCGGCGGCGACCGAGAATAAAGAGCTGCGCCAGCTGCTGGGCCTGCGGCAGCAGCGCAGCGACCTGGTGTTCGAGGCGGCCCGCGTCACCCAGCGCGACGTATCCAACTGGGCCAGCACACTGGTGCTGGACCGGGGCAGTCAGCACGGTGTGGCCATAGGCGACTGCGCGGTGGACAGCGCCGGGAACCTGGTGGGTGCGGTCACGGATGTAGGCCTGAACTGGTGCCGGCTGTCCACGGTGCTGGACACGGACTCCCAGTTCGGCGCGCGGGTATTCCGCACCGGCGAGACGGCGGTGGCCGGCGGTGACCTGGCCCTGATGGCCGAGGGCAGGCTGCGGCTGCAATATCTCAACGACAGCGCGAGCCTGATCAAGGGCGATGTGATCGTCACGTCCGGACTGGGCGGCTACTATCCCGCCGGGCTGGTGATCGGTACGGTGGAGTCCGTGCAGACGGATGACGGCGGGCTGGCGCGGTACGCGGTGCTCTCGCCCAAGTGCGATGTGGCGGCGATACAGGAGATGTTTATTATCACGGATTTTGACGTGATCCAATGATGGAGGACGGCTATGACACGGCGGGCGATACTGCTGAAGTGGATATTGTACTGTCTGTGCGCGCTGGCGCTGGCACTGCTGCAGGGGCTGGTGCTGGTATACGTGCGGGTATGGGGCGTGCACCCGTTCCTGCTGCCGGCCATCGCGGTGATACCGGCCACGCTGGAGCGCAACGAGCAGGCGCTGCTGTATGCGGTATTTTTCGGGCTGGCGTGCGACCTTCTCTCGCCGGTGGCGGGCCTGCCCTGCTTTTACGCGCTGGCGTTCCTCATCGGCGCAGCCATTGCCTGGCTGCTGAGCGGACAGGTCATCATGGCGGGCATGGTGTGCTCGCTGGTGGCGACAGGCGTATGTATGCTGCTCTGTGGGCTGCTGCACATGGCGGTGCTGGCGGAACACAGCGGCGCAGGGCTGACCGCGGCTGGCCTGCTGCTGGGCAGGGAGCTTTTGGTATCGCTGCCCTTCGCGGCGGCAGCGCACACGCTGTTCCGGTGGGCACAGCGGCGGACGGTCAGCGAATGACCATAGGAGAACCGAGCTATGATGAAAAATCCTCACCCCTCCCGGCGGCGGGTATATGTGCTGCTGGGGTTTTTCTGTGCGTTTCTGGTGCTGTTTTTTGCGGTGCTGTATGACGCACAGGTGGTGCACGGCAGCGAAAATCGGGCCAGGTCCATCACCAGCAACACCGCCAGCGAAACGGTGACCGCCTCCCGGGGTATCATCACCGACCGGAATGGCAAGGTGCTGGTGAGCAACCGGCTGGCCTATACGCTGGTGGTAGACAAGAGCAGCTTCGGCAAGGACGAGGCCGCGCTGAACGACGCCATCTGGCAGCTGATACAGCTGTGTCAGGAGCAGGGCGTCACATGGAACGACACCCTGCCCATGACCACAGGGTCCTCTCCCCAGCTGACCAGCAAAAGCCTGACCGAGAGCTTCCGGGAGTATCTGGACGACAACAAGCTGCCCACGGACGGCGGCAGCGCGGAAGTGCTGGCCGCCATGCGGAAGCTCTACAAGGTCGATGACAGCTATACCGACGCGCAGGCGCGTCTGATCGTGGGTGTGCGGTATGAACTGGACGGGCGCAGCAGCTACACCTTTGCCGAGGATGTATCCACGGAGTTGCTGGGCCGCATCACCGACGGAAAGTACCGGGGCGTGACCATCAAGACAGCGGCGGCGCGGGTGTACAACACCAAGCTGGCGGCGCACATTCTGGGCACCGTGGGCGCCATATGGCAGGAGGAGTGGCGCAGCGACGAGAGCACCGGCTATGTGGGCTACGCCGACAAGGGCTACAATATGAATGACCTGGTGGGCAAGGACGGCGTGGAGAAGGCCTTTGAGGAATATCTCCACGGCAAGGACGGCAAGCGGCTCATCACCACCGACGAGAACGGCAAGATCACCGGCGAGCTGTACACCCGGGAGCCCCAGCCCGGCGGCACCGTGGCGCTGACCATCGACATCGACCTGCAGCAGGTGGTGGAGGACACGCTGGCCAGTACCATTCAGGGCATGATCGACAAGGACAGCAACGAGCGCGGCGGCGCGGCGGCGGTCATTCAGGTCGGCACCGGCGAGGTACTGGCCATGGCCAGCTACCCCACCTACGATCTGGAGACGTTCAACCAGGACTATGATGAGCTGGTGAAGGACGAACGCCTGCCCATGTTTAACCGGGCCACCCAGGGCGTGTACGCCCCCGGCTCCACCTTCAAGCTGTGCACGTCCGTGGCGGCGCTGGAGGAGGGCATCATCACCCCCAGTACCATTATCGAAGACAAGGGTATCTACACCTACTATGTGGACCCGCAGCCCATGTGCTGGATCTGGCGGCAGGCCCACACCACCCACGGGCGCATCAACGTCAGTCAGGCCATCGTGGACTCCTGCAACTACTTCTACTACGAGGTGGGCCGGCTGACAGGCATCAAGAAGCTGGACGAGTACGCCACAGCCTTCGGCCTGGGGCAGTCCACGGGCATTGAGATCGGCGACGTCAGCGGCGTGCTGGCCTCCCCGGAGTGGGCGGAGGCCCACGACCGGGAGTGGACCGACGGCCAGACCA
>ENA-UEQW01001275-UEQW01001275.1-human-gut-metagenome-genome-assembly--contig:-NODE-1275-length-21140-cov-3.767270_pt1 | contig 21140 bp, 16 predicted proteins | sample MGYA00242947_ERZ507947 | MGnify/ENA primary metagenome ERZ507947 (study PRJEB26167, sample SAMN06115421) | human gut metagenome | host: Homo sapiens | place: China:Guizhou | collected 2015-03-17... | reverse complement strand
ATGTCCTTGGGGCCGATCTCCACACGCAGGGGCACGCCCTTCATCTCGTACTGGGCGAACTTCCAGCCGGCGGACTGGTCGCTGTCATCCATGCTGACGCGGATACCGGCGGCGGTCAGACGGTCGCGCAGACCGGCGGCGGCCTCCAGCACGCCCTCCTTGTGCTGGGCGATGGGGATCACCACCACCTGGGTGGGAGCGATCACCGGGGGCAGCACCAGGCCGTGGTTGTCGCTGTGGGTCATAATGATGGCGCCGATCAGGCGGGTAGACGCGCCCCAGCTGGTCTGGAAGGGATATTGCAGGGTATTGTCCCGGCCGGTGAACGTCACGTCATAGGCGCGGGAGAATTTGTCGCCGAAGAAGTGGCTGGTGCCGGACTGCAGGGCCTTGTGGTCCTTCATCATGCACTCGATGGTGTAGGTGGCCTCGGCACCGGCAAACTTTTCCTTGTCGGTCTTGCGGCCCTTCACCACGGGGATCGCCAGATCCTGCTCGCAGGTGTCTGCGTAGCAGTTCAGCTGCTGCTGGGTCTCAGCCTCGGCCTCGGCAGCGGTCTCGTGGATGGTGTGACCCTCCTGCCACCAGAACTCGCGGCTGCGCAGGAAGGGACGGGTGGTCTTTTCCCAGCGCACCACGCTGCACCACTGGTTGTACTTCATGGGAAGCTCGCGGTAGCTGTGCAGCACGCGGGACCAGTGGTCGCAGAACATGGTCTCGCTGGTGGGACGCACTGCCAGACGCTCTTCCAGCTTGTCGGAGCCGCCCATCGTGACCCACGCCACCTCCGGCGCGAAGCCATTGACGAGCTCGCCTTCCTTCTGCAGCAGGCTTTCCGGGATCAGCACCGGCATAGCCACGTTCTCATGGCCGGTGGCCTTGAACCGGGCATCCAGATCCTTCTGGATCAGTTCCCAGATGGCCTGACCATAGGGGCGCAGGATGATAAAGCCCTTCACACTGGAATACTCCACCAGCTCTGCCTTCACGCAGATGTCGGTGTACCACTGTGCAAAGTTTTCTTCCTGACTGGTGATCGCCTGCACGAGCTTCTTGTTGTCTTTTGCCATTTTGTTTTATCCTCCCAAGGCCGTGCGCCAAACGCTGCGCGTTCCGCACGAACCATAATAAAGCCCCGCCTGCCTGCACGGCCGTGTGCCGCACTGCAAAGGCGGGGCTTTTGCCTAAAAGAATCAGTTCTGCGCGTGGCTGTCCACAAAGTTTACCACATCGCCTACGGTGCGCAGGGACTCGATAGCGTCGTCCGGCACCTCGATGCCAAACTCGTCCTCCAGCGTCATCACCATATCTACGATATCCAGACTGTCGGCCTCGAAATCGCTCATGATATCGCTTTCCAGCGTGATCTTTGCCGGGTCAACATCCAGCTGCTCCGCCAGCAATGCACGGATTTTTTCAAAAGTATCCATTCCTGTGGTCTCCTTTTTGCAGTTGTATTGCATACGCGTACAGCCCGCCGTGCCCCGGAAAAACCTCCGGTATCCGGCACGGCCTTGCCTGCTGTACAAAGCGCTCTCTTTTTTTATATCCCATGCAGTGCGTATTGTCAAGCCCTGTTTTGCAGCAACTGAAGAAAATTGTCTGAAAGCTGCTTTTTCCCTTGACATCTCGTGCCGGTTTTTTTATCATTATAAAGTAATGAGTTTATAGGGACTGACCAGTCCCTTTTATAAGGAGCGATAAGCATGAAGCTATCATTCACCAAAATGCAGGGCTGCGCCAACGCTTATAACTATCTGGACTGCCGCACCTCCGGTGTGCCGGAGGAGATCGCAGCGCTTTCAGAGCGGCTGTCCCGGCGGCACTTTTCCATCGGCGCGGACGGCATTATCTGCATCTGCGCACCGGTCACAGCCGGGGCAGACGCCATGATGCGCATCTTTAATGCGGATGGCAGCGAGGGCAAGATGTGCGGCAACGGCATCCGCTGTGTGGCCGAGTGGCTGTACACCCACGGCACGGCAAAGCCGAAGCTTGCCATCGACACTCTCAGCGGCTTAAAGACCGTTGCACGCATGGGCGAAGGGCTGTGGCAGGTAGAGATGGGCACCTACACCGCCATGGCAGCGGCGCTGCCCGCCGTGAACATGGGCGAAGGGCCGCTGGTAGACCTACCCCTGCAGGTGGAAGAGAACCTGTGGCGGGTGACCTGCATCAGCGTGGGCAATCCCCATTGTGTGACCATTGTGCCGGATGTGGACAGCCTGAAGCTGGAGCAGATCGGCCCGGGCTTTGAGCACCACGAAAACTTCCCGGAGCGCATCAACACCGAGTTTGTGCAGGTGGTGGATGCTACCCACCTGAAAATGCGTGTGTGGGAGCGCGGCAGCGGCGAGACATGGGCCTGCGGCACCGGCACCTGTGCCACTGTGGCAGCCCTGACTGAGCTGGGCATCTGCCCCGCCGGGGAGGACGTCCATGTGCTGCTGCGCGGCGGCGAGCTGACCATCCGGGTGCTGCCCGGCAAGCAGCTGCTGATGACCGGCGCTGCCGAGACCGTGTGCGAGGGCACGACCGAAGTGTAAATAAGAACCCTCTCAGTCGCCTGACGGTGACAGCTCTCCCGAAGGGCGAGCTTTTCTGCATCAAGAGGAAAAGTTTCCCTTCAAAATGAAAAGCTTCCCCCTCGGGGGAGCTGGCATCGAGCGGATGCGAGATGCCTGAGAGGGTTCCACAATATAGAAGCGAGGGAAAGTATCATGAAGATGAACAAGCATTACAACGAGCTGAAGGCCAGCTACCTGTTCGTGGACATTGCCCACAAGGTGGCCGCCTATCAGGAAGCACACCCCGAAAAAGAGATTATCCGCCTGGGCATCGGCGATGTGACCCAGCCTCTGGCCAAGTGTGTCGTCACCGCCATGCAGGACGCCGCCGCCGAGATGGGCACCAAAGAAGGCTTCCACGGCTACGGCCCGGAGCAGGGCTACCCCTTCCTGAAGCAGGCCATCCAGGGCTACTATGCCGGCCGCGGCACCCGGCTGGACGAGGATGAGATCTTCATCTCCGACGGTGCCAAGAGCGACCTGGCCAACGTGCTGGGCCTGTTCGATGTGGACAACACCGTTCTGGTTCCGGACCCCGTCTACCCCACCTATGTGGACGACAACGTGACCGACGGCCGCAGGATCATCTACGGCCGCACCAGCCAGGAGAACGGTTTCCTGGGGATGCCCGATGAGAATGTGAAGGCAGACATCATCTATATTTGCAGCCCCAACAACCCCACCGGTGCCGCTTACACCCGCGAGCAGCTCAAGGAGTGGGTGGCCTATGCCCGCAAGAACAACGCCGTCATCCTCTACGATGCCGCCTACGAGTGCTTCATCACCGACGAGCACCTGGCCCGCAGCATCTTCGAGATCGAGGGTGCCCGCGAATGCGCCATCGAGATCTGCTCCTTCTCCAAGATCGCAGGCTTCACCGGCACCCGCTGCGGCTACACCATCGTGCCCAAGGAACTGGAGCGCGAGGGCATGAACCTGAACAAGCTCTGGCTGCGCCGCCAGACCACCAAGTTCAACGGTGTGCCCTACGTCGTGCAGCGCGCCGCTGCCGCCGTCTTTACCGAGAGCGGCATGGCCGAGATCCAGCAGAACCTCGACTACTACCGCCAGAACGCCAAGGTCATCGCCGATGCGCTGGACGCATGCGGCGTGTGGTACTGCGGCGGCAAGAACAGCCCCTACATCTGGCTGCGCTGCCCCGGCAATATGAAGAGCTGGGAGTTCTTCGACTGGCTGCTGGAGAACTGCGGCGTCGTCGGCACCCCCGGCGTTGGCTTCGGTGCATGCGGCGAGGGCTACTTCCGCCTGACCGCCTTCGGCGATGCGGAGAAGACCCGGACCGCCGCCGAGCGCATCCAGACCGCCATCCAGGCCCTATAATTTTTTGCAAGCAAAAAGGCGATGCAGTTTTTGTACGACTGCATCGCCTTTTCTGTTTTTTCCGGTCCGGTCTTATTTCCGGCCCGTCAGCCGGTTCAGCAGCATCACCGCCAGGACCAGCACACCGATGACGAGGATGATGCCGACCATTCCGATCACCATGATGGGCAGAGTGGTCATCCACGAAGAAAGATGAAGCATAAACACACCTCCGTTAAGCCATCAGAGTCAGGATCAGGCCGCCTGCAATGACGGACGCGATCTGCCCCGAAACGTTGACGCTGATGGAGTACATCAGCAGGAAATTCTGGTTGTCCTCTTCCAGGCCCATCTTGTTGACGACGCGGCCGCTCATGGGGAAGGCCGAGATGCCGGCAGCGCCGATCATCGGGTTCAGCTTCTTGCCCTCCGGCAGGAAGAGGTTCAGCAGCTTTGCAAACAGCACACCGCCTGCGGTATCGAAGACAAAGGCCACCAGACCCAGTGCGAGGATCAGCAGGGTGTCGGGCCGGACGAACTTGTCTGCGGTCATCTGCCCGGCCACGGTCAGGCCCAGCACGATGGTGATGAGGTTCGCCAGCACATTCTGCGCCGTTTCACTCAGCACATTCAGCACACCGCACTCCCGCAGCAGATTGCCGAACATCAGGAAGCCCACCAGCGCCACGCTGGCCGGGGCCACCATGCCCGCGATGATGGTCACAACGATCGGGAACAGGATCTTGGTCAGCTGGGAGACGCTGCCCTTCTCGTAGGACATCCGAATGCGGCGCTCTTTCCGGGTGGTCAGCAGCTTGATGACCGGCGGCTGCACGATGGGCACCAGCGCCATGTAGCTGTAGGCAGCCACCATGATGGCACCGAGGTACTGGGAGTTGAGGGTGTTGGCCACGAAAATGGCGGTGGGGCCGTCGGCTGCACCGATCACGGCGATGGACGCGGCATCCTTCAGGTCAAAGAAGAAGCCCGCCAGGAACAGCGTGAAAAAGATGCCGAACTGTGCTGCTGCACCAAAGAGCATGAGCCACGGCTTTTCCAGCAGGGGGCCAAAGTCGATCATGGCGCCGATGCCGATGAAGAGCAGCAGCGGGAACAGCTCGTTGGACATGCCCGCCTCAAACAGGGCCGAAATGGGGCCGACGGTCTCCCCTTGGGTGATGGCACCCGACAGGGGCAGGTTGACCAGAATGGCACCAAAGCCCATGGGCAGCAGCAGGCTCGGCTCCATCTTTTTTGCGATGGCAAGGTAGATGAGCAGCGCACCGATGCCCCACATCACCACCATCTGCCAGGTCAGATTCCCGAAATTGGAAAAGAGCCCGGCGAACGTGTTCAGAAAGTTCATAGTTTTACCTCCTCGTGTTCCGGTGCCAAAGGCAAGAAAAAAGAGACTCCTGCCACAGCACCCTGTCTGTGACAAAAGTCTCAAGCGAACACATGACATCGGGCATTTCTGCCGTGATGACGCTGCCATGCAGCACCCCGCAGACCCTGCGGAGCGCTCTTTACTCCCTTTTATCGGGTCTTATTAAATCAGACTGCGTCTTCGCTGTCAAGAGGTTTTCCGGATTCTTTGCCAAATTTTGCTTCAGCGCTCGAATGTCGTGCTCAGGGTCGTGGCCCAGTGCTGGCCGGGGGCGAGGCAGGCGGCGGCAGCGCGTTCGGTCCAGGCCTGCGGGTCGTTCTCGGCACCGGGCAGGGACTGCCACGGCTCGATGCAGACGAAGCGGACCGGCTTTGCCGGGGCCGACCAGATGAGAGAATACGGGTAGCCCTCGACGTTGCAGACGATGTGGCGGCCGGTGTCCTTTTCGTAGATGCCCAGCGTCCTGGTGCGCAGGCCCGCCATGCAGAAGCTGTCGTTGGCGAAGAGGTCGTCCGTGAGCGGGATGGCGGAGACGTTCTTCCACCGGTAGCCGCACCTGCCGGTCAGCAGGCCGTTGGGGTAAGCGTCCAGGATCATCGGGCTTTCGGGCTGGTCGAAGCGGAACTCGTAATCGGTGGTGGTATGGCTGGCATCAAAGGGGATGCGGAAGGCCGGGTGGTAGCCGATGCCAAAGCGCAGCTCCTCTGCGGCGGTTTCGGGGTTTGCGACCGTCAGGGTGTGGTGGACGGTCTTCCCCTCCAGCCGGAAGGTGCTGGTGAGGACAAAATCGAAGGGGAAGCGCTCGGCCTTGATCGCATCGTCCGAGCGCAGTTCCAGCTCAATGGTGTCGCCCTCAGCGCGGAGTAGGGTGTGCTCCAGATCCCGTGCAAAGCCGTGCTGGCCGCCCTTGTAGGTCTTGCCGCCATGGGTGAAGGTGCCGCCGGGCAGTTTGCCGGTCCAGGGGAAGAGGATGGGCGCATGACGCTTCCAGACCGCCGGGTCGGCCTGCCAGAGCAGCTCTTCGCCCGCTGCGTTCTTCAGGCTGACGGCCTCCGCGCCAAGGGTGTCCACGGTCAGGGTCAGAAATTCGTTGTGGATGGTTGCCTGCATGATTCGTTCTCCTTTTTCATTGTTATCGGTTGACGATGTGCTCGCCGTTTCCGTCCAGGAAGGTGCGCAGGTTCCGGGTGGTGATGTCCATCAGGTTCTGCAGCGCTTCCTTTGTCGTCCATGCAATGTGCGGGGTGAGGAGGGCGTGGGGCTCCTTCCGGAGCGGGCTGTCCGCCTGGAGGGGTTCGGCGGCAAAGGCGTCGGCCCCGTAAAAGCCCAGCTGCCCGCTGCGGAGCGCCGCCGTGACCGCTGCTTCGTCCACAAGGGCACCGCGCGCGGTGTTCAGCAGGATGGCACCGGGCTTCATCTGCGCCAGTGCCTCCGCACCGATGAGTCCCCGCGTCTGAGGCGTGGCCGGGCAGTGGAGGCTGAGGACGTCGCTCTCCTTCAGCAGGTCGGCAAACGGCACGAACTCCACACCGTCGGCGGCATATTCCGGCCGGACGGTCCGGGTGCAGACGAGCACCCGCATCCCGAATGCTCTGGCGATGCGGGCCGTCTGCCGCCCGATGCTGCCGTAGCCATAGATGCCGAAGGTCTTGCCGTACAGCTCCATCTGGGGCAGCAGGCCGTAGCCTGCCGGGATGTCCAGCTGCCACAGGCCGTCCTTGACGGCGCGGTCATACCGCTCGGCACACTGGACGATGGCCAGCAGCAGGCTGAAGGTCATCTGCGCCACGCTGTAGGTCGAGTAGCCGGGCACATTCGCCACGGCCACGCCATGGCGGCGGCAGGCGTCCAGGTCCAGATTGTCGGTGCCGGTGGCGATGATGCCCACGAACTTCAGGTTCGGGCACTGGGCCAGAATGGCTTCATCCATCCGGCATTTATTGAGGAAGACGACCTCGGCATCCCCGATGCGGGACGCGATCTCCTCATAGGCCGTGCGGACGTAGCTGGTGGTATCCGGGATGAGGGCCTTGACCCCCGACCAGTCGAGGTCGCCCTCGTGCATGACATAGCGTTCCAGAATGACAGCTTTCATCGCGTCTCCTCCAATCCCACGTCCTCGCGGAGCACCTGCCCGATGGGCTGGGCGATGCACAGGTCTGCACTTTCGTCCGCCGGGGTGGGCTGCATGTTGATGACGACGAGATGCCGGCCCCGGAAATACCGCAGCAGCCCCGCCGCCGGGTAGACCACCAGACTGGTGCCGCCCACGATGAGGGTATCGGCCCGGCGGATGGCCTGCACGGCCCCGGAGACGACCTCGTCGTCCAGCCCCTCTTCGTAAAGGACCACGTCCGGCTTGACGATGCCGCCGCAGTCCGGGCAGCGGGGCACACCGGTGCTGTTGGCGATGAAGTCGATGTCGTAGAACTTGCCGCATCCGGTGCAGTAGTTGCGCAGGGTGCTGCCGTGCAGCTCATACACGGTTTTGCTGCCCGCCGCCTGATGCAGGCCGTCGATGTTCTGGGTGACGACCGCTTTCAGCCTGCCCTCGCGTTCGAGTTTGGCCAGCCGCAGATGGGCTGCATTGGGCCTTGCCCCTTTCACGATGAGCTTATCGCGGTAAAAACGGTAAAATTCCTCTGGATTTTGTTCCCAGAAGGTGTGGCTCAGGATGGTTTCGGGCGGGTAATCGTATTTCTGATGATACAGCCCGTCCATGCTCCGGAAATCCGGGATGCCGCTCTCCGTGGAGACGCCCGCACCGCCGAAGAAGACGATGCTGTCGCTCTCCTGGATGATCTTTTCCAGCGCAGGAACCATAACAAAAAACGCCCCTTTCCAGCAGATTTGGTTACACGTCCAGTATAACACAAATCCGGCGGAAAGGAAGCGTTTCTTTTGGTTCTCTGGTTCAGCGGCCGTTCTCGGCAAACAGGGTGCCGAGGGCTGCAAAGAGGTCGTGCGGGAGCATCCCGGCTTCGCCGTGCACAGCGGCAGCGCGGTCGGCAGCGGCCCCGTGAAGGTAGACCGCGCAGACGGCAGCCTCAAAGGCAGGCAGCCCGCAGGCCAGCAGGGCGCTGGTCATACCGGCCAGCACATCGCCGCTGCCCCCGCGTGACAGGCCGGGGTTGCCGGTGGGGTTCACCCGGCACCGGCCATCCGGAGCCGCAATGACCGTCTGCGCCCCCTTGAGCACGACCACGGCGTTCCACGCTCTGGCAAACCGCAGGGCGGTACCCTCCCGGTCGGCGTGGATGGCCGCAGCGGACAGCCCGGTCAGCCGGGTCATCTCGCCGGGGTGGGGTGTTAAAATCAATTCACCCTTCGGATGAAGCATTTTTCCAGCTTGCAGCAGGTCGGCGGCGGCGTTCAGGCCGTCGGCGTCCAGCACGGCACTGCCCGCAAAACCGGGCAGGAGCATTTGTACCAGCGTCCGGGTCTCGGCAGCGCGGGCCGCGCTCTGGGCCGTGTAGCCCAGCCCCGGCCCCAGCAGAAGAACAGTCGCCTTCTGGCGCTGGATGCAGGGGATGCTCTCCGGCGCGATGCCCCCTTCTGCCCCAGCCTCGCAGGGGCAGAGGCAGCACTCCGGCAGGCGGGCAGACACCGCCGCCAGCACCGGTTCCACGCTGGCCAGCGTGACGATGCCCGCACCGGTGCGCAGAGCGCCTTCCACCGCCAGCGCTGCCGCGCCCCGGTAGCTGGCGCTGCCTGCCACGGCCAGCACGGCCCCGAAGGTACCTTTGTGGCTGTCCCGCGGGCGGGGGCGAAGACACGTCCAAACATACGCGGCGTCTGTTTTCATAAGGTTTACACCTCTCCCTGCAAATAGTTCCGGATCTCCTTCTCGACCTCCTGCACTTCCTGATGGAACATGCGGGCCGAGACGCGGAGGGCACCGTGGCCCAGAATGATGATCTGTTCCATGCCGTCGGAGGTGGCCACGCGGACCCGCCGCCCCTTGCCGATCTCGTGGGTGACATGCTCGATGAACATATCCGCCGTCTCGGCCTCCTTGGTGTAGACGACGTGGATGTTGTGATATTGCTCGATGACGCCGGGGCTGCCCGGCACACGGTAGGCATCGAACACGAGGATGAGCACACACTTTTTGAACCCCTGATAGTTGCACAGGATGTCCATCAGCTTCTTGCGGGCGGCATCAAGGCTCTGTTTGGAGAGCTCGTTCAGCTCATCCCACGCAAAGATGATGTTGTAGCCATCCACCAGCAGGTATTCGGGCGCGATCTCCCACTGCTCGGCGTCAAAATCCGGGCGCTCGGTCTTCCGGGTCGGGCGGAATGCGGCCAGCGGGTCCCGCTTGATGGGGCCGTAGGTCTGCTCAAAGATCTTCAGCAGCTCGGCGTCCTCTTCCAGCGTGGCGCGGTAGGCGGCCATCCGGCGGGGCCGGGCAGCGGCCTCTTCCGCCGGGCGGGCGGTCTTGCCCCAGCCGCTGTCCACGTGCATGTGGCTGCGCACCTGTTCCCAGGGCACCACGAACCCGGCCCCATGGGAGCAGAAGACCGAATCCGCCGGGTTGTCGAGGTCATGTTCCGGCTCATAGCCAATGGCCGCCAGCACCTCGTCGGTGTTGTGGCAGGGGCGGTAGCCATCCAGCGTCAAACTCAGGTGCCCCCGGCCCCGCGTGTAGCCCACTACGTCCATCGGGTAGCTGCGCATCGTGGAGGCCGGGGCTGTGCCGGTCAGGGTGGCCGTCTGGCCGTCCAGGGCCGTCTGGGGCGGGTCGAAGCTGCCGCCCATCTGCTGGATGTCGTTCATCGCACGGCCCACATTCTCGGCCGGAAGTTCCAGCCGGAAGGCGTACCACGGCTCCAGCAGCTGCGCTTTGTGGATCTGCGCGGCCATCATCAGGCCCTGCCGCACCGCGCGGTAGGTCGCCTGCCGGAAGTCGCCGCCCTCGGTGTGCTTGAGGTGGGCGCGGCCCGCGATGAGGGTGATCTTCACATCGGTCAGCGGGGCACCGGCCAGCACACCAAGGTGCTGTTTTTCTTCGAGATGGGTCAGCACCAGACGCTGCCAGTTCTTGTCCAGCACCTCTTCGCGACAGTCGGCCGCAAACTGCATCCCGCTGCCGCGGGGCAGAGGTTCCAGCTTGAGGTGGACTTCGGCATAGTGGCGGAGCGGCTCATAGTGGCCCACACCCTCGATGGCCTCGGTGATCGTCTCCTTATATAAAATGCCGCCGGGGCCGAAGCACACCTCCAGCCCATAGCGCTCTGCCAGCAGGCTCCGGAGCACCTCCAGTTGGATCTCGCCCATGAGCTGGACGTGGATCTCGCCCAGCGTCTCGTTCCAGACGACGTGGAGCTGGGGTTCCTCTTCTTCCAGCCGGTGGAGCTTGCCGAGGGCTGCGTGGACGTCGGCCCCCTCCGGCAGAAGCACCTGATAGCTCAGCACCGGCTCCAGGACCGGCAGGTCGCCGTCCCGCTCTGCGCCCAGACCCTCGCCGGGGCGGGCTTTGGTCAGGCCGGTGACGGCGCAGACCTGCCCCGGCCCGATGCGTTCGGCCAGCGTATACCTGGCACCGGAGTAAAGGCGGAGCTGGTTGGCCTTTTCGGCCCAGGGCTCCCCGTCCACTTCGCCGGTGAGCTGGGCCTTGACCTTCAGTTCGCCGCCGGTCACGCGCAGCCAGGTCAGCCGGGCCCCCTGCTCATCCTGCGAGATCTTGAACACCCGTGCACCGAAAGCTTCCAGCGCGGGAGCCGGGCGGGTGAAGCGGTCCAGCCCGGCCAGAAGTTCGTCCACACCCTCCAGCCGGAGCGCTGCGCCGAACCAGCATGGAAAAACATGCCGCCGGGCGATGGCCGGGAGAATGTCGGCATCGGTCAGCTCCCCTTTGTCGAGGACGGTTTCCATCAGCCGCTCGTCGCAGAGGGCCAGCGCTTCGTCGCGGGCGGACGCATTGGCCCCGAAATCCACAAAGCCGTCCCCCAGCCGATGGTTGAGCTGTTCCAGCAGCGCCTCCCGGCCGGGGCCGGGCAGGTCCATCTTATTAAGGAAAACGAAGGTCGGGATGTGATACCGCCGCAACAGACGCCAGAGCGTTTCCGTGTGGCTCTGGACGCCGTCGGTGCCGCTGATGACCAGCACTGCATAATCGAGCACCTGCAGGGTGCGCTCGGTCTCGGTGGAAAAGTCCACATGGCCAGGGGTATCCAGCAGAGTGAAGTCGGTGTTTCCTGCCGTCAGCAGGGCCTGTTTGGAAAAGATGGTGATGCCGCGCGCCTTTTCCAGCGCGTCGGTGTCGAGAAAGGCGTCCTTGTGGTCCACGCGGCCCAGCTTCCGGATGGCACCGGCGCGGTAGAGCATGGCTTCGGAAAGGGTGGTCTTGCCGGAGTCCACATGGGCGAGGATGCCCACCACCAGCTGCTTGTGCGGGTTTTCCATGGTCTGCACCCTTCCTTATAAAAAGCTGATGCAGAGCGCCACCACCACCAGCGGCACCCCCAGCACCAGATTGGAGAGCATGCTGCAATAGGTGCGCTCCTCCGGCTCCAGCTCCTCAAAGGAGACGATCTTCTCGTCGACATAGTCCATGATGGAGCGGGTGGCATGGAACTTTTTCTGCGGCTTGATCCCCTTGAACTCTTCGAGCAGGTGGTGGATGGTCAGGCCGTCCAGCCGCATATAGTCCACCCACGCCCAGATGAGCAGCACCACGCCGCACAGAAAACCCGGTGCCTCCCACATGGAGAAGGTTCCATCGCTGACATACCGCTCCCACAGCAGCATCAGCACAGCCACGATGGAAGTGCGGGTCACAGTTTTATATAAGATGGGATGAAGCATAGAGCCTTTGTACATCGTGCGTAGTTTTTTCATGGTTTGCTCCTTATTCCGATACAGATCCATTTTATTGTAGCATGTTTTTATGAAAAAAGATAGCAGAATCGTCCGTGGTGAAAAAACAGTCCACTTTTTTCTTTTGAAGCCTGCCACTTTCCGCAGCCCCCCGGCGCTTTGGATTCTTTTGCATTTTTCCGCGGCTGCTTTTCATGCAAAAGCTGCTGTCACCCTTTTGTTTCCAATTTATTGCTTTAATACATTGACTTCTTTTCAATACAGTGCTAAAATACTTGGAGTGCGACTTTTGCCCTTCCTGTGCATTTTTTCGTGGAGGACAGGCCACACTCGTTCAGGAATAGGAAAAAACGGCGCAGGCAGACCGCCAGTGCCAGAGATCTGGGAGGATCCATCCATGAGTATCAATTTTGAGTCTCACAAGCTCGACCGCCGCAGCTTCCTCAAGGGCGCAGGCATGGTCGGCGCAGCTGGGCTGCTGGCTGCCTGCGGCGGCAAGTCCGACAACGGCAGCACCGGCGGCTCCACCAGCGGTGCCGCAGCACCCAACACCACCGGCGCCACCCCGCTGAAGGAGTTCATCTCCTTTGAGAGCGGCAACCGGGAGCTGGAAAGCTGGAACATGCTGTACACCCAGAGGGCTGAGGACGCCAACGTCATCACCAACCTGTGGGACGGCCTGCTGAGCTTCGACTGCTACGGCAAGGTCGTGCCCGCCATCGCTTCTTCTTGGGAGCACAACGACGATTCTACTGTCTGGACCTTCCACCTGCGCGATGACGTCGATTGGGTCGATGCCAACGGCGAGGTGAAGGATCACCTGACCAGCAAGGACTTCCTGGTCGGCTTCGAGTGGGTCATGAACGCCTACAAGAATGAGGCCAACAACACCTCCATGCCCAACGATACCGTCGTGGGCGCTGCCGATTACTACGAGCAGACCAAGGCAGCCGGCGACGCTGCTGCCGACATGACCTATGAGGACATGCTGGCTGCCGGTGTCGGCATCGAGGCTCCCGATGACTACACGCTGGTCTTCACCTGCAAGGATCCCTGCCCGTACTTCGACACCGTGGCGGCTTACAACAGCTTCTACCCCGTCGCTCCCGCCCTGCTCGACGAGCTGGGCATCGAGGGCTTCCGCGGCTGCGACAACACCACCATGTGGTACAACGGCCCGTATGTCGTCGAGGAGTATATCCAGGGCAACACCAAGAGCTATATCCCCAACCCCAGCTACTACGATGCAGCCAACGTCAGCCGCTTTGAGCGCCTGACCATCACCATGATCTCCGACGGCACCATCAGCCTGCAGCTGTACGAGAACCGTGAGCTGGACGAGGTCGATCTGGGCGAGAGCAGCATCGCCACCATCCAGGCCGATCCTTCCAACGTGTTCAACCAGCAGCTGTGCGAGAAGCGCCCCAAGAAGTTCAGCTACTGCTTCATCTTCAACTACGACAAGCGCAAGGCCGACGGCACCGCCGATGAGAACTGGAACAAGGCCATCGCCAACAAGGCATTCCGCCAGTGCTTCTCCAAGGGTCTGGAGCTGTCCAAGTTCTACGCTCGCTACAACCCCATCAACCCGCTGAAGTGCGAGAACGACTTCTTTACCATGAGCGGCCTGTGCTACACCACCGACGGCACCGATTACACCAGCCTGGTCGCTCAGGAGCTGGGTCTGGACGGCGAGAAGTATGATGGCAAGACCATGAAGCGTCTGCGCGCCAACAACGGCGACATCACCGACCTGAAGAAGCAGGCCATGGACGAGCTGAGCGCCATCGGCGTCACCTTCCCGGTGCACTGCTCTTACTATATCCTGGCTGGTTCCACCACCGCTCTGGACAGCGCGACCGTCCTGAAGCAGTGCTTCACCGACAGCTTCGGCGATGACTTCATCGTGCTGGACATCGAGACCTTCGTCTCCTCCACCATGAAGGAGGTCGTGGCACCCAAGCTGCAGAGCTTCGTCCACATGGGCTGGGGCGCTGACTTCGGCGATCCCATCAACTTCCTGGCCCAGATCATCGTCCACGACGACAACGCGTACTACAGCTGCAACATGACCAACATCGAGGGCATCGCCGAGAACGGTGCCGCCGATTACCAGAAGGATCTGGTGGCTGCCTACGAGCAGTTCACCGACCTGGTCAACGAGGGCCGCGTCATCGTCAATGACACCGATGCACGCTACGCTGCCTTCGCAAAGGCTGAGGCCTACTTCCTGGAGGAGAATCTGATCTTCCCCACCGTCTACGATGTGACCTGGTGCCTGACCCACGCCAACGAGTACAGCAAGATCAACGCCATGTACGGCCCCTGCAACTACAAGGCGGTCAATTGGGAGACCAGCGAAGAGGCTTACACCACCGAGCAGTACGAGGAGTTCGCCGCTGCTTTCGATGCAGCCACCCAGGCCTGATCGGTTTTTGAGCGCATTCTAAGTTAAGCACTTTTCCCCCGGCGGGAGCTGTTCGCAAAGCGGATGGCTCCCGTTCTTTTATTATGTAAAGCGTTTCGCACCTGTTCGTTCAGGAAGAACAATTTCGGTTGTTTTGTGTTTCAAAAGCAGTGTTAAACTTTTTGCATCCTTTATCAGACAAAAACAAATATATTTCATCGTTTTCCACAGTCTGTCTTTCTTTTTTGAAGAAGTTCCTGTCCATGCTCCATTGACAGCTTATTCTTTTAATGGTATAATAACCATCGTGTTAAGGTTTTGCGGGAGGAGCACAGGCACAGACAGAGGGGTCTGTATCTGCGCTCTTTTGTATTCCTCAGCAGTACAGGAGATGCGAAGCTCCCGCAAAGGAGTGGGAAACAAGCAGGACAACGCGCCCTGCACCATGCACCGAAGCACGGAAAAAATTTTAGGGAGGATAACACAATGAACATCAATCACGAGTCTCATGCAATCAGCCGCCGCAGCTTTCTGAAGGCTTCCGGCGTTGTTGGTGCCGCCGGCATCCTGGCAGCCTGCGGCGGCGGCTCCAGCAGCTCCACCGCTGCTTCTTCCGGCGCAACCAGCGCCCCCAACACCACCGGCGCTACTCCGCTGAAGGAGTTCATCTCCTGGGAGGGCACCAACCGTGAGCTGGAGAGCTGGAACATGCTGTACAGCCAGATGGCTTCCGACATGAATGTCACCACCAACCTGTGGGAAGGCCTGCTGAGCTTTGACTGCTACGGCAAGGCCGTGCCTTCCGTGGCCAAGGAGTGGAGCCACAACGAGGATTCCTCCGTCTGGACCTTCAACCTGCGCGACGATGTCGACTGGGTGGACGTCAACGGCGAGGTCAAGGCTCACCTGACCAGCAAGGACTTCCTCGTGGGTCTGGAGTGGGTGCTGAACGCAGCCAAGAACCAGGCCAACAACACCTCCATGCCCAACGAGACCCTGGTGGGTGCTGCGGACTACTACCAGAAGACCAGCGACATGGGCGACGCCGCTGCCGACCTGACCTACGAAGACATGCTGGCCGCCGGTGTGGGCATTGAGGCTACCGATGATTACACCCTGGTCTTCACCTGCAAGAATCCCTGCCCGTACTTCGATACCGTGGCTGCTTACACCAGCTTCTACCCCGTCTCTGAGGACCTGATCACCGAGCTGGGCATCGAGGGCTTCCGTGCCTGCGATTACACCAACATGTGGTACAATGGCCCGTATGTGGTGGAGGAGTTCATCAGCCAGAACACCAAGAGCTACATCCCCAACCCCAACTACTTTGGTGCAGACGATGTGTCCCGCTTCGACCGCTTCACCGTTACCATGATCAGCGACGGCACCGTTACTTTCCAGCTGTATCAGAACCGTGAGCTGGACGAGATGGATGTGGGCGAGAGCACCCTGACCACCATCCAGGCCGATCCCAACAGCGAGTACAATGCTCAGCTGTGTGAGAAGCGCCCCAAGAAGTTCAGCTACCAGATGCACTTCAACTACCAGAAGAACAACGAGGACGGCACCCCCGACGACAACTGGAACAAGGCCATCGCCAACACCGCCTTCCGTCAGTGCTTCTACAAGGGCCTGGAGCTGACCAACTGGTATGCACGTACCAACAAGATCAACCCCCTGAAGTGCGAGAACGACTACTACACCATGCCGGGCGTCTGCTACAACACCAAGGGCGAGGAGTACACCACCCTGGTCGCCAAGGAGATGGGCTTCGACAAGGAGTCTTATGACGGCAAGACCATGATCCGCCTGCGCTCCAACAACGGCGACATCGCGGACCTGAAGAAGCAGGCTATGGACGAGCTGAGCGCCATCGGCGTCACCTTCCCCGTCCACGCTGCTTACTACATCATCGCCGGCAACTCTACCGCTCTGGACAGCGCAACCGTGCTGAAGCAGTGCTTCACCGACAGCTTCGGCGATGATTTCATCGTGCTGGACATCAAGACCTTCGTCTCCTCCCTCACCCAGGAAGTCCGCAATCCTCAGCTGCAGAGCTTCGTCATCAACGGCTGGGGCGCTGACTTCGGTGACCCCATCAACTTCGTTGGTCAGGAGATCCTGCACGACGACAACGCTTACTACAGCTGGTACTACTCCAACATCGCCAAGATCGTCGAGGCCGGCCCCGCTGACTGGCAGAAGGATCTGGTCGCTGCTTACGAGGAGTTCACCGATCTGGTCAACACCGCAAAGGCCATCGTCGATGATACCGATGCCCGCTATGCTGCCTTCGCAAAGGCTGAGGCCTGCATGCTGAACAACGTTCTGGACTGCCCCTGCTACTTCGAGGTGGCCTGGACTCTGACCCACGCCAACGAGTACAGCAAGATCAACGCCATGTACGGCCCCTGCAACTACAAGGCTGTCAACTGGGAGACCAGCGAAGAGGCTTACACCACCGAGCAGTACGAGGAGTTCGCTGCTGCATTCGATGCTGCCACCAAGGCCTGAGTTTTCCACCGCACCCCAAAATAAAAGTTAAAGGTTCGATAACATGTTAAAATACACGGTTAAGCGGCTGCTCCAGTCGCTTGTCACAATCTTTTTGATCGCAACAGCCGTCTTTTTGATGATGCGCTGTCTGCCGACGGACTACTACTTCACTGAGGAACAGCTCATGAAGTTCACCGATCAGCAGAAGACCGCTGCTCTGGAAGCAGCCGGCCTGACCGACCCCATCCCCACCCAGCTGATCAAGTTCTACAACAACCTGCTGCATCTGGACTTCGGCACATCCCGCCGCATCCAGAACGGTGCATCGGTGGTCAAGGTCATCGGCAAAAAGTTCGGCGTCTCGATGCGCCTGGGCCTCACCGCCTCCGGCATCTCTCTGGTGCTGGGTGTGCTGATGGGCATTCTGCAGGCCGCATTCAAGGACAAAGTGTTCGACTGGATCGGCACGGCTTACACCGTGTTCGTCAACGCAGTTCCTTCTCTGGTCTCGTATTCGCTGGTCCTGGTCTTCGGCTCCAAGTACCTGGGCTTCCCCACGCTGTACTCCACCCGCAATGTGGGTGCGTCCAGCGTGCTGCCCATCACCTGCCTGTCGCTGGCTTCCATTGCAGGCTATGCCCTGTGGACCCGCCGCTACATGGTCGATGAGCTCACCCGCGACTACATCAAACTGGCGCGTGTCAAGGGCCTGAGCTCCCGCGAGATCATGTTCAAGCACGTGCTGCGCAACGCCATGGTCCCCATGGTGCAGTATATCCCCCAGTCCATCCTGCTGACGGTCGGCGGCTCTCTGCTGATGGAGCGCTTCTTCTCCGTCCCCGGCATGGGCCCCCTGCTGACCGACGCCATCCAGCGTTATGACCTGAACGTCGTGCAGACGCTGGTCATCCTGTATGCCGTTCTGGGCATCGTGGGTGTTTTCCTGGGCGACGTGCTGATGATGGTGGTCGACCCGCGTATTACTCTGACCGGAAAGGAGGAAGCTCGCTGATGGCTAAGGCATCGGATTTTGAGGGCAAGAAGCAGGACGAACTGTTCTACTTCGTCGAATACTCTCCGGAAGAAGCCGAGCGCATCGGCTATTCCAACTATTCCTACTGGGGTTCCGTCATCCAGAACTTCCTCAAGCAGAAGGTCGCTGTCTTCTGCCTGATCCTGTTCCTGGCACTGAGCGTGTTCTCTTTCATCGCACTGGCCATTGGCAAGTACGATTACACCACCCTGATCTCGGATACGAGCAAGGCATTCATCAAGCCGAACAGTGAATACTGGTTCGGCACCGACAACCTCGGCCGTGACTACTGGTGCCAGGTGTGGTACGCCACCCAGGTCTCCATCCGTCTGGCTCTGGTCGTTGCCGTTGGCGAGAGCATCGTCGGCGTCATCTTCGGCCTGATCTGGGGCTACGTCCGCAGCCTGGACCGCTTCTTCACGGAGCTGTACAACCTGATCGACAATGTGCCCTATATCATCTATATGACCCTGATCGCCCTGATGGTCGGTCAGAGCTTCTGGATCATGGCCATTTCGATGATCGCCATCAACTGGCTGTCCATGGCGCGCCGTGTCCGTAACATGGTCTTCATGTTCCGTGACCGCGAGTACAACCTCGCTTCCCGCTGCCTTGGCACCCCGCTGTGGCGTGTTCTGACCAAGAACATCCTGCCGTATCTGGTCTCTGTCATCATCCTGCGCATGGCGCTTTCCATCCCCGGCACCATCAACCTGGAGTCTACGCTGTCCTACCTGGGCCTGGGCCTGGGCATCGACACCCCGTCTCTGGGCCTGCTCCTGAGCAAGGTGCGCGGCTTCTTCCTGGATTACCCGTACCTGCTGGTCTTCCCTGCATCCATCGTGTCCATCATTTCGATCTCGTTCTACATCATGGGCAACGCTTTGTCGGATGCGGCAGACCCGCGCAACCACGTTTGATAGATTGGAGAGAGAAACGTAAATGGATAGAAAACCGATTATCTCTGCCAAAGACGTGGAGATCACTTTTAGCCTGCGCGGCCGCAAACTGAACGCCATCCGCAAGTGCTCGCTGGATCTGTATGAAGGCGAGACCCTCGCCATCGTCGGCGAGTCCGGCTCCGGCAAGTCCGTGTTCACCAAGACCTTTGTGGGTATGCTGGATGCCAACGGTACCATCACCGGCGGCTCCATCCTGTACGAAGGCCGCGATATGACCAAGTTCACCGAAAAGGACTGGCTTGGCGTCCGCGGTAAAAAGATCGCCATGGTCATGCAGGACCCGATGACCAGCCTGAACCCGCTGAAGAAGATCGGCAAGCAGATCCAGGAGAGCATCGAGCATCACCAGGGCCTGAAAGGCGAAGCCGCCAAGAAGGCCGCCATTGAGATGCTGGGCAAGGTCGGCATCCCCGACCCGGAGCGCCGCTACGAGCAGTATCCGCATGAGTTTTCCGGCGGTATGCGCCAACGTGTCGTCATCGCCATTGCAGCGGCCTGCCGCCCGCAGATCCTGATCTGCGACGAGCCGACCACCGCACTGGATGTGACCATCCAGGCGCAGATCCTGCAGCTCATCCGCGATCTGCAGAAAGAGCTGGGCATGTCCGTCATCTACATCACCCATGACCTGGGTGTTGTGGCCAACGTGGCAGACCGCGTGGCCGTCATGTATGCCGGCCAGATCGTGGAATACGGCACCGTTCAGGAGATCTTCTACGACGCATGGCATCCCTACACCTGGGCGCTGCTGCAGGCTCTGCCGCAGCTGGGCACCAAGGGCGAGAGCCTGCCCACCGTGGATGGCACTCCCCCGAACCTGTTCAACGAGATCCATGGCGATGCTTTCGCCCCCCGCAACAAACATGCGCTGGCGATCGACTTCGTGGCAGAACCTCCGTTCTTCCAGGTGTCCGAGACCCATGCAGCAAAGACCTGGTATCTGGACCCGCGCGCGCCCAAGATCGAGCGCCCGCACTCCATCCAGAACCTTCGTGAGAAAATGGGAAAGATGGGAGGTTCCAACTTAAATGGCTGAGCGTGAAAAGCTGATTGAGCTGAAAGACCTTCAGATCACCTTTGGCTCCGGCAAAAAGAAGTTCGTGGCCGTGGACCACGTCAATTTTGACATCTACAAGGGCGAGACCTTCTCGCTGGTCGGCGAGTCCGGCTCCGGCAAGACCACTATTGGTCGTGCCATCTGCCGCATCAACCCGACCTCCGGCGGCGACATCCTCTTCAAAGGCCAGAAGATCAACGGCAAGATCTCCAAAGAGCTGGACCAGGAGGTCATCCGCAAGATCCAGATGATCTTCCAGGACCCCATGGCATCCCTGAACGAGCGCGCCAAGGTCGAGTACATCGTGGCTGAAGGTCTGCTGAACCACCACCTGTACAAAGACCAGGAAGACCTGCACAACAAGGTCATGGACGCGCTGCACGAAGTCGGCCTGCTGCCGGAGTTCGCTTCCCGCTTCCCGCACGAGTTCTCCGGCGGCCAGCGTCAGCGCATCGGCATCGCCCGTGCTCTGGTCATGCAGCCGGAGTTCATCGTGGCCGATGAGCCCATCTCGGCTCTGGACGTCTCCATCCGCGCACAGGTTCTGAACCTGCTGAACGAGATGAAGAAAAGCCGCGGTCTGACCTACCTGTTCATCGCACATGACCTGTCGGTCGTCCGGTTCATCTCGGACCGCATTGCCGTCATCAGCAAGGGCCGTATCGTGGAGCTGGCCGAGGCGGAAGAGCTGTTCCTCCATCCGCTGCACCCCTACACCAAAGCCCTGCTGAGCGCCGTTCCCATCCCCGACCCCTCTCTGGAGAAGAACAAGAAGCTGCTTGTTTATGATCCGTCCATCCACGATTACAGCGTGGAGAAGCCGGTCTGGGAAGAGATCGCCAACGGTCACTTCGTCTATGGCAACCAGCGCGAGCTGGAAGGCTACCGCAAGGAGTACGAAAGCCAGCTTTAAGCTGAACCGCTTTCCGGTATTTTAACACAAATGCCCCGCCGTTTGAGGGAGACCTCAGCGGCGGGGTTTTGTGTTTGACACAGCATCGTCAAAATGATATAATAGCAACGAGAAAGACGCATTCGTTGCGTCCGCATTCTCAACAAGAACCGAAAGAGGTGGAGATACGATGACAA
>ENA-UEQW01001264-UEQW01001264.1-human-gut-metagenome-genome-assembly--contig:-NODE-1264-length-21219-cov-6.734226_pt1 | contig 21219 bp, 15 predicted proteins | sample MGYA00242947_ERZ507947 | MGnify/ENA primary metagenome ERZ507947 (study PRJEB26167, sample SAMN06115421) | human gut metagenome | host: Homo sapiens | place: China:Guizhou | collected 2015-03-17... | reverse complement strand
TATCGGCAATCCTTATACTTATCCAAGAACACCTCTTGATCACCATTAATAATTTCAATCAAAAAAGAACGTAAATCCTCCTCTTGTGTCGGAGTTTTTACTGTCCACCAATCCCAATCTTCCAAATATGTGGTATGATAATAAAGCATTCCTGCATCTTCCGGATTGGACTCCTTATGAGGAATAGTTGTTGTCGTTAAATCTTTGTCGTATATATTCGCCCCGAAAATTTCATTCGTGATACGAAAAAATTCATTTATCTCTCTCTCATGAAACTTCATCAATCCGGCAGCCCAAAGTCGTGCCAGAACATCTGTCGAATATTTTACTCTTTCCTCTTCTGACATTGAGGCCAATGACACAACATTTCCTAAAATTGTTGTCTCTAAACCTTTATAAAAACTACTCTCTGTCCCAGACTCTTTCAACTCATCCACAACATAAAAAGACAATGGAAAAAATTTCTCCGGCAACAGAAGCAACACCTCATCCCTCAAGATCTCCACGATGTCTTTCAACGTCTCTTTATTCGCCTTATCCACTTTCTTTATTGTCAAAGTGGATGTGTGAGAAGAAATCGTGTACTCCGGCTGTAACACCTTGTAAAAAATAATTTTCTCTCCCGACATATTATATTCCCCACGATCACGCTTGCCAATCGTATCATCATAATAAATAGGAACACCATACTTTTCATACACCGTATAAATCAAATGATCTATAGGATTTTCACTATCTTCTACAACAAACCAATCTATATCCAAATCCGTCGAATTCACATCCTCACTATCGTCCGTGCATGCCCAACAGAAGCTCAAAAAACAACAGATCAGTCCCCAATAATACATTTTAATCATATTTTTCATGTTCAGATGCTATATATTCATATTTTTTACTTTCCTCTCTCTCGTTCTGTATCATTATCACGCCATTAAAAGTGATTGTATACCCTGGAATCGGTAACACCCATCCTCGATTATCAACGTTATAAGCAGCTAATTTATAAATCTCCGTCGGCACCTCTTTCGTGGTATATTCATGAACCACGTGAATAATTTCTTGCGTACTCGGGTATTTCGGACAAACAGAATACCGACGCAAATCAAACCAACGGTGTCCCTCAAAACATAACTCCAAACGTCTTTCCGTTCGAATGAACTCTATCAACTCCAGCCCACTCCCAACGAACTCCGGTATTTCAGAATAACGCATTTTTTGCAAATCTTGCAAAGTATTGATTGCATCGGATTCATTCCCCAATAATGCTTGAGCCTCCGCTTTATTTAAAAATACTTCCGCCAAACGAATCATCCCCCAATCAGACACAGGCTTTACATCATTCACACCTATTTTATTAGAATAAGTTATAGCTCTCCCCGATGAACTTTCTTTAAAAAATATTTTTTTACGCAGATCTTTATCTACATATAAATCTCGTAACACGGAAGAACAACCAAAAAAATAGGTCTTCAAAAAATAAGCGGATTGTTGAGGTGTCGTATATCCTCCTTGAGAAAATATAATTTCAGAAGTAGCTAATTTCGTAAAACTAGCTGTTGGCTCCTGTCCATTCATATTAAATAAAACATATCTCGAATCCTCTAGCACACTATCACAAGCCTGTACTGCTTTTTCGTATTCACCCATATAAAGATATACCCGGCTCAACAAAGCATTAGCTGCTGTTGCATTAGCTCTAAAAACACTCGGCTGTTCAACTCCTTTCAATAAAGATGCCGCCATCTGCAAATCATGTACGATAACATGATATACACTATCAATTGGAGATCGAGAAAAATACCTATCTTCAACATAATTAGTCAATTTCAATGGAATCCCTAATGTTGTAGTTGCCGTAGCTTTCACATAAGGCAAAGCATACAGATTGACTAATTCAAAATAATTTACAGCCCGAATAAAATAAGCCTCACCTTTTATTTTATTATACAACTCATCATCCTTGAATTGATCTGCATTAACAAGAATAGCATTAGCCACAGCGATATGCTTATACATCATTTTCCATATCGGATCATCATCCTCATAATAAGGATTCGCCTCCCACTTAAAAAAGCCTAATCCGTCAGGTATTGTTGACGAAAATCGTTGCCCATTTTTTTCCCTAGCGTCATCGTCCATCACGTGAATACCTTGAAAAGCAACGCTCTTGTCCCAATACCCACTACCGGCCAATAATTCATTCAAATCCTCAAGCGAAGAAGGGTGATATTTATCCTGTGACCTTTCTTCCAAAAATTCGGAACATCCGGCTAGGAAAAAACTGATAATAATATAGATAAATTTTTTCATATCCTATTCATTAAAAAGAAACACTAAAATTCATCGAAAATGTTGGTCGTTCTGACATATTGATATTCGAAGAAGAACCTCCGAATTGCGTTGGTGCCTGTCCTTTCAGTTTTTTGTTACATATCGTAAATAAATTTGTTACTGCAAAACCAAAATAAGCGGACTTCAAATACAATTTCTCACAAAACTTCTCCGGCAAACTATAACGAAACGACAAATGCTGCAACTTCAAATAATTACCACTCACAACACGTATGTCCGCATCATTATACATCTGCCAAATATTCTCGGCAAATTCACACGGCTTCCCTTTCCACCATGGATTCAATGTTGCAGTGAACTCTTGTCCAGATATAATACCCGGGATATTTGTATAATTTTCATCTCCGGGGTATTGCCAACGTTTCAGAAACTCTCGTCGTACATTTGCCAAAGGTTGAGGAGCAATAGATGCATTACGACGGGCAACATCATTATACAAATTCAATAAACGGATTTTCGAACCCAAACTATAGGCCAAATTCAAACTTAAGACCATACGTTTAAAAGAAAACGTATTATTAAGTCCGCCTTGTAAGGTGGGAACCCGGCGACCAGAATAATCCATTACCGCAAGAAATACATCATCTTTAGACATTGCATTATAAACGTCAAGTGTCTTCTTATCTTCCCCATCAACCAAACAAGTTTCCTCTGCCCCATAAAACATAGGCCTTCCATCCGTTTCATCCAAACCTTTGAATCGATAGGACCAGAACGAATTCAACGAACGTCCTGGAACTTGTACATTTCCTTTCAAATAATCATTATACGTATATTCGTCGTGTAGAGTCTTATCTTTACGCTTCAATGCTTTATCAATCAACGTATTAACAATTCTTCCCAATTGAGGATCAAATGTCCAGCGGAAACCATCCGGATTCCCTTTTGAAACAGAACTCACGGGAGTTACTCTCAATGAGAGTTCTACACCTTGATTAGTTATCGTACCTTGATTTACCGTGTAAGAATCTACCCCATTAATTTCTGACACAGTCTTGCTCAAGAATGCATTTCGAGTTTTTTTATAAAAATAAGAAACAGATCCGTTTATCCTATTTTTTAAAAATCCAAAATCCAAACTGAAATTTACTGATTGTGTTTTCTCCCATTTTAAAAAAGGATTAGCAAAAGACACGATTGACGACGTATATTCATCAAATTGAGGATTCAAAGCTCCACGTTTCAGAATCATTTCCGGACTCTCACTACTAAGCATATTTCCTTGATAACCAAAAGAAGAGCGTAATGACAATTCTGTTAGGAATTTTTGATTAGAGAACACACTATTTTTAATATTCCAATAACCGGACACAGACCAAATGGGTAAAATCTTATCATTACTCTTATCTCCGAACGCATTAGAAGCATCCATCCGCATATTCGCATTAAAAGTATAATTCCTGTTATAGGTATAGGATGCCGTCGCATAACCCGAAATCATATTTGTCAGATTATCTGTATTCACCCCAGCAGCCAATGGGTCATCACGATACCAATTCTTTAATGTCTGATATTCTGCAAGATCCACTTGCGCCATTTGTTTGCCACGTTCCGGCAAATAACCTCTATACATCTGTTTCTTTCCCACATATCTTGAAGAGGACAATTCTCCACCAACTGCAGCTGAAATCACGTGCTTGTCATCTTGATCCAATGACTTATTATAATTAGCTTGCAAACGAACGGTGTAACTATTGTTTCGTTGATACTCGTCTGTCAATTCGCCACCAAAAGGTATTCCTGTCGCTTGTTTCCAAGCACTCTCTCCCCCGTTTATGCTAGTTAATATATAATCCTTCCTTAATGCTCTTACACGATAAGACTTCTCATTATAATACGTATCTTGATAATTATTCGAAAAATTATAAGCCAACGTAGTCGAAAGGCTCAAATTACTTGTCACACGATAGTCAACCGAAGTTGAAAAACTCATCCTATTCGTATTTATATCATAAAAAGAACTGGCAATTTCTTCTAAAATATTAAACGTGATTTGATCATTTTCATATCCCGTACGATAATAATACCATAAATTTCCATCTTCCGAGTAAACCGGCACCGCTCGACTAGTTTGATAAGCATAAGTCATAGGAGCAATATCCGATGGTTTATATTTACGCTTCTCCACGCTTCCATTCAATTTAAAGTGCACGGAGAATCGGTCATAACTTGCTGATATATTTGCAGACGTCGTGTAATTCCGATTCAACTCACCGTTTATATTCCCCTGAGCATTTGTATAACCAACAGAAACATAATAATTTAACTGAGAAGATCCTCCCGACAGATTCAACGTATGCTGGTGGGTAAGTGCATCCCTCGTCAATAAATCAAACCAATCGGTATTAACTGTTTCATAACGATTAATCTCTTTTTTCATCTCGCTAAAAGAAATTTCTCGATTATAATAATCCCGAATGGCCTTTTCATACCCCACCCATGAAGAAATATTCGGGTATGTCATTCCTCGCTCAATCAATTCCCGAGACAACTCCACACGCTCCTGTGAATTCATCATATCCACGCTTCTATCAGAATAGCGAGGACGACGAGCATAAGTCCCCGCGAAAGAATAAGACACGGACGGAGGCCCCTGTTTCCCTTTTTTTGTAGTTATCACGATAACTCCATTGGCAGCCCTTGCACCATAAATGGCTGTTGCAGACGCATCTTTTAGCACGTCAATCTGTTCGATATCTTCCGGATTCAAACCAGAAATAGCATTTCCTAGCAAATTCACAAAATCCAAATCATTCAACTGCTGAGGATCCACGTTCACGGGATCTTGTTGCACAATTCCATCTACAACCCACAAGGGTTCTTGATTTCCCAACACGGTCGACGTTCCTCGAATACGCAATCGCGGAGTCGCACCGACCTGTCCTGAATTCTGCATAAATATCATTCCCGGCACATGCCCTTCCAGCATCTTGTCAATTGTTGTAATACCAGGCACTCTGATATCATCAGCCTTAATGGATGTAATTGCACTTGTCGTCGTTCTTGCATCAATTCGTTGATAACCTGTGTTAACTATAACCTCCTCCAATTGTTCTGCACTTTCTTTCATCGTAACATTTATCGTATCTTTTCCCACGTACTTCACTTCTTGAGTTTCCATCCCGATAAAAGAAAAAAGCAACGACAACTTTTCCGTTTTCATCAATGTTAACGCATATTTCCCATCCTTGTCTGTCACTGTCCCGAGAGTTAGTCCCTTCACAATAATTGTCACTCCGGGGAGCGGGTAATTTTTCTCGTCAGTTACTTTCCCCACAATCCGAACACCGACCTTTTGACGCTGGGCAATAGAAGACAATATAATAAAATCATCCATCATCTCGTAAGTTAAACCGGACCCCACCAAAATCTTATCCAACACATCCTTCACACTAGCATCCTTAAATTCAACATTCAATTGCCGATCAACATTCAATCGTTGGTTATTATACACTACGGTATAACCTGTTTGCTTTTTAAGCTCAAGAAAAATTTCTTTGAACGTCATCTGCCTAGCAGTTAGTGTCATCGTTTTCTGAGCTACTGTGTTTGCCGTTATATTCATGATAAACGCAAACATAAAAAAAACGCTCAATCTCATAATCAGACAAATTTTTGTCAGCTTGTTGTACCCAACAAGCTTAATCTTTCGTTTTTTATTCATACTTTTGTTATCGAATTAGTTAATATTAAAAAATATTACGACTCTCCCGCAATGTGTTGCAACCACATTGTGGGAATTTTATTTTTGATACACTTTTATCCGATCTCCAAAATCCACGAAAGAAATATCTTTCGTTTTCTCTATAATCTTCAGCACGTACTTTAATTCACGATACTTCCTTACAGCTCCTGAAAAACGCATCCGTTTCACCTCATCATTAGCAAAAACAAATTTTACTTGATACCAACGTTCCAACTTAACAACTAATTCCTCCATTGGCATGTTCTCAAAATAAAAATATCCCGTTCTCCAAGCACTAATCATGCTCACATCCTCTTCTGCCAGTTGAACGTCCAGATTTTTCTTATCCATCCGAACCACATTCCCTGGACTCAACGAATAAACCTGCTTTGTCTTATTAACCGTAAAGTTTACTTTACCGGTCTGCAAGGCCACCTCTACCCGATTTTCATCTTCATAATTCATCACATTAAATGATGTTCCTAAAACCCTTATGTCAGCCTCTCCCATCCTCACGACAAAAGGTTGTTCCGGGTTAGATTTCACTTCAAAAAAAGCTTCTCCCTTCAAATAAACCTCTCGAAAATTTCCATGAAAACGAACCGGAAATTTCAATTCGGAATCAGAATTTAACCAAACATTTGTCCCGTCTGCCAATGTCAAATTATACTCTCCTCCTCTCGGAACCATTACGGTATTATAGGTGTTTTCAGTAATCGTATCTTCAGGACTCACAAAATTTCGTATTCCCTGTATCGAATCTTTTTTTAGCACAACCCCATCTCCAATTTCCAATTCCCGTTCATCCCGCTCTTTCAAAATCCATTTCTCGCCCGAAGCTAATTGCAATACTGCCACTCTCTCCCCTTGTTTGGCATCCAACAAACTTATCTCTTGCTCAAGTTTTTTACTTTCAAAATTCCGGCTCTCGTAATACACACATCCCATTACAATTCCCAAAACCAGTATCGCCACACAAGAAACCAGCCGCAACACCCGATGCCGATACTTCAATCGCTCACGTTTACGCCACTCTTCCATAATTCTAGCTTTCATCACGATCGCTCTCTCTTCAAGCAAACCCAATCGCAAATGTTGACATTTTCTCAAAATCTGTTTAAAATCATCTTCATTCTCTTTGAATTCATTGACCCAAGCTTCCAACTCTTTTTTATCCTTATCGGAAATTTCTCCGAGATAAAAAGCAATTATTTGCTCAATAATATGATCGTTGATTCTATCCATAAATACTTACCCATTATTTCATTTCGTTAGCAAAGACGGAAAAATCAAAAAACGGGTGACTCGAATTGTAATCTTTTTTTTAAATCTGGTAATTCTTTTACGAACAATTCCTTCTTTATTGTTTGATTAAAAATAATCATTTAAATTTGTAAAATTATATCGTATGGAATGGAAACTCTGAACTCTTTTAATCTAAGCATTAAAGACATTTTCGACAAGCACGCAAAAAATTTGTGTCTTTATGCTCTCAATTACCTAAAAACAGACGCCGATGCTGAAGATATCGTGCAAGACGTTTTCATGCGTTGTTGGGAAAAAAAAGAAATTCTATCATCAGGCGAAAAAGTGATTAAAACTTATCTTTTCAATTCCGTCAGAAACGCTTGTCTTGACAAAATTGAAAAAAAAGACATCATGTGTTACCACATTGACATGATCAAACAAGAAGTTGTTGATGAAGAAACAAGCACTTTTGATGAAAAAATCCTTCAAGAAATCAAGAATGAACTTGCCCAAATGCCAGAACAGACACAAAAAATCATTACTCTTATTTTCATGCAAAACATGAAATATCAAGAAGTTGCCAACAAATTGCACATCTCTATCAACACGGTTAAGACTCTACTTCGCAACGGGATCAAGCATCTACGTTCTCATTTCTCAAAGCATTTGGAATTACTAGTCTTTTTGTGTAAAAAAATATAAACAATATCATCTTTCAATATTAGCTCACATTCATTAATTTCGTGAAAATTTAATCAAAACCTTGCTATGAAAAATACATTATTCATCATTACACTATTATTACTTTCATCCTCAATCTGTTCTGCCCAGAACAAGTACATCCCCTCCAAGGAAAACCTCGAAAACCGGGAATGGTTCAGGGATGCCAAATTCGGGATGTTTATCCACTGGGGAATATACAGTATGCTGGCAGATGGCGAATGGGTGCTGACCAACAAAAGCTTGAATGAAGAGGAGTACCAAAAACTGGCCGACGGATTTTACCCATCGAAATTTAACGCTGACGAATGGGTTCGTATCGCCAAAAATGCCGGGATGAAATACATTTGTTTCACCTCCCGCCATCACGACGGCTTTTCAATGTTCGACACGAAACAATCGGATTACAACATTGTTAAAGCCACTCCTTTCAAACGGGATGTGATCAAAGAACTTGCCGAGGCTTGCCAAAAACACGGGCTCAAACTATTCCTTTATTATTCCCACATCGACTGGCATCGCCCGGATTACTACCCGTGGGGACGCACGGGACGGAACACGGGACGTACCCCTTCCGGCACGTGGGAAGATTATTTGAAATTCATGGATGCCCAGTTGACCGAATTGCTCACCAACTACGGCCCGATCGGCGGTATCTGGTTCGACGGCTGGTGGGACAAACCCAACGCGGATTGGCAACTGGAAAGACAATACACCTTAATTCACCGTCTTCAACCGGGATGTCTGATCGGGAATAATCACCACAAAGCACCTTTTGACGGGGAAGATTTTCAGATGTTCGAACGGGATCTACCGGGACAAAACAAAGCCGGCTACTCCGCCGATGCAGAAATCAGCGCCTTGCCGTTAGAGAGTTGTGAAACGATGAACAACACGTGGGGATATAACATCAACGACCGGAACTTCAAATCCACGAAACAACTCATCCACACGCTGGTGGGGGCTGCCGGAAACAACGCAAATTTACTATTAAACGTGGGTCCCCGTCCGGGAGGAGATTTCCCCGAAGGATCAGTAATCCACTTGAAAGAAATCGGTGAATGGATGCGCGTCTACGGCGAAACCGTCCAAGGCACCCGTGCCGGAATCATTCCTCATCAAGAGTGGGGTGTCACGACCCAAAAAGGGAATAAACTCTACGTCCACATCCTAAACTTGAACAAAGACCAACTTTTACTCCCGATCACGAATAAAAAAGTGAAAGCCATCGTGCATTTCAAAGACAAAACTCCGGTGAAATACACGAAAACGAAAGAAGGAATTTTATTGCAATTAGGACAAGTTCCCACAGATATCGATCACGTGTTAGAGATCACTTGGAAATAATTCCAGGTTAATAGGGAAATAAGCTGCCACAAACAGATCACAAACGTGTCCCCCACGTTTCATAGTCGAATGATGAAACGAATTTGTATTGCCAATTACACGATTGTTTTTTCTTCGTGGCAGCTTATTTCCTTATGATTTCGCCATAAAAACGCGATTAATTTATTCGGAATCTCGTCGTCAACCGAATATCCGACGAGGATGAGCCTATTAAAACCGTGAAAAAGCCCGGTTCAACCACCCAATTCAGCGACAAATCGAGAATTTTCAGGTGTTCTCGGGTTAGGACGAACTCAACCGTCCGGCTCTCTCCCGCGGCAAGCGACACCCGGCGGAAAGCCTTGAGCTGCATGAAAGGAGTAACTACCGACGCCTGTTCATCTCGCAAATATAATTGGACCACCTCATCTCCGACACGATCCCCCGAATTTCTCACATCTACCGAAACCCGCACCGAATCTCCCTCTACACGCATTTTCACCCCATCGTAAGCAAATGTCGTGTAGCTCAACCCGTACCCGAAAGGGTATAACGGAGCAGCAGTTCCTTCCACGTAATCCTGCCGCCCGGCAGATTTATGATTATAATACACGGGCAATTGCCCCACGTGACGAGGATAAGACAACGGGAGTCGCCCGGCTGGATTATAATCCCCAAACAACACGTCCGCTATCGCCCGACCACCTTCACTGCCCGGATACCAAGCCGTCAATATGGCCAGAATATGCTCCGCCGCCCAGTTTAATTCCAAAGGACGTCCCTGGATCATGACCAACACGATCGGTTTACCCGTGGCATACAACGCTTTCAATAATTCCAGCTGTTTGCCCATTAACGACAACCCCGTCCGGTCAAATCCCTCTCCCGACTCCATATCGCTCACTCTTCGCGCATTCGTGATGGCGGCACCAGTCTCCAAGAAGTCTGTTTCAAAATCCCGTGCACTGGAACCACCCAAAACAACCACCACGACGTCGGAATTCTTTGCCACCTCGCAAGCCTCCTCGATCGACGTGTTCAACGTGTCGCGCACGGCACACCCTTTCACGTAACGGATTTCGGCCCCGGGCAACTTTTGCCGGATACCTTCGAACACGGTAATCACCGAACCGGGAGCCTGCGGTGCCGTATAGTCCCCCAGTTGGTTATAAACATTATCGGCATTCGGACCGACAATCGCTACCCGCTTCACTTCCTTTGACAATGGCAATAATTTATTTTCATTTTTCAACAACACGACAGATTGACGAGCCACCTCTCTCGCCACTTCCCGATGTTCTGGCGTGCCAATCTGCTTTCCCGCCTTCTTCACCTCCACGTACGGATTATCGAACAATCCCATTTCAAATTTTAATCGCAAAACGCGACACGCGGCCCGATCAATGTCAGCTTCTGCCAATCGTCCCTCCCGGCAAGCTTTCACCAATCCGGCAGCGAAACAATTTCCCCCCAAATCGGAATCCACTCCCGAACGTAAGGCTAGCATCCCGGCCTCTTCCCGATTGGCAGCCACTCGCTGCGATACCAGCCCGTCGATCGAATAGAGGTCTGAAACCACGAATCCCGAGAATCCCCACTGCCCCCGTAACAGTTGATTTGTCAAGAAAGGGTTTGCCGTACAAGGAATTCCATCCACCTCGTTATAGGCCGTCATCAGCGACAAAGCTCCCGCTTTCACGGCCATTTCAAAAGGGTAGGACAATTCCGTCAATAATTCCCGCACCCCCACGTGTGCCATTCCGGCATTATGTCCGCCTTCAGGTACCCCGTAAGCCGTGAAATGTTTCAACGTGGCGATAACATTTTCGCCACTCCCCACGTCTTCTCCTTGTAACCCTCGGACATAAGCACTTCCCATGCTCCCGCTCAAGAAAGGATCTTCCCCATACCCTTCTTCTACCCGGGACCAACGTAATTCCCGGGCAACATCCAGCACGGGCCCGTAACCGATATGTCCCCCTTGCAAACGGGCCTCCAAAGCCACGATCCCGGCCGCCCGTTTCTCCAGCTCCGGGTTCCACGTGCTCGCCCTCCCGATAGCCGTGGGGAACACCGTGGTCCCGATGGCCATGTGCCCGTGCGGACACTCTTCCGCCAGAAACAAGGGAATACCCAAGCGGGTACTATCTTGAGCATAACGTTGCATGAGATTCGTCATTTCCGCGGCTTCTTCCGGAGATAGACCTGTTTTTAACGTTTTTCGCGTCCACGGGTCAGCCCGTAGCGTCGCCCAAAAGCACCCGATATGACGATTTTTCAGGTCAGACCGAAACAAGTCGGTCAACCGGACCTGACCACGTTCATCTTTCTCGTAATAATTCCATCCCAAGGTATGAGCCAATTGCCCTACTTTTTCCTCCAACGTCATTTGTCGGAGCAAATCCTGCAGACGCACCTCCATGCTCTCTGCCGGATTCTCGTAAGGGTCCAGCTTGCCGTTCTTGTTCAAATCCCGAAATCCCTTCCCGCTTTTCTTGTAAACCCCATCACCGCAAACCGAAATTGCCGGGAGGAAAAACATGATAAATAACCAAATTTTCTGTTTCCGCATAGCAATACATTATTAGATTAAACACAACAACACAAATTTTAAACCCAAATATAGACAAAAGTCTCTTTTTTCCTTCCTTTTTTTCGTAACTTAGCACCCGTATAACTAAAATACATAGATTATGTTTTCACAAGATGAATTTAAAAAATATGCCACCAAGCATAAAGGGATTAGCAGCTTGAACCTTCACCGGTTCGAGTCTGCCGTCTCTAGCTATATAAATCCGACCATCATCGAGGAACGCCAGCTGAACGTGGCAAGCATGGACGTGTTTTCCCGGTTAATGATGGACCGCATCATTTTCCTCGGAGTGCCTATTGATGACGACGTTGCCAATATTATTATGGCACAATTGCTATTCCTGGAATCGGCAGATCCGAGCAAGGATATTCAAATTTATTTCAACACCCCGGGTGGCTCGGTTTACGCCGGATTAGGTATTTACGACACGATGCAATACATTCAATGTGACGTGGCAACCATCTGTACCGGGATGGCCGCATCCATGGGTGCCGTACTGATGACGGCCGGGACAAAAGGGAAACGTTCGGCATTGCAGCACTCGCGCATCATGATCCATCAACCGATGGGGGGAGCTCAAGGACAAGCTTCCGACATCGAGATCACGGCTCGCGAGATTATGAAATTGAAAAAAGAACTTTACCAAATCATCGCCGATCATTCCGGAAACCCGATCAAGAAAGTAGAAAAAGACTCTGACCGCGATTACTGGATGACGGCAACAGAAGCCAAAGAATACGGGATGATTGACACAGTATTAATTCGGGAGCACAAGTAATGCAAGACAAATGTTCATTTTGCGGAAGATCGCGCAGTGAGGTCGATCTTCTGATTTCCGGGGTAGACGGTTTTATCTGTGATATGTGCGCGCAACAAGCGTATGACATCGTGCAGGAAGAACAACGAGGTCACTCTACCCCTCTTGATATGGATCACATCGAGATCAAAAAACCGATCGAGATCAAACAATTCATGGATCAATACGTCATCGGGCAAGACGAGGCGAAAAAGCATCTCGCCGTGGCTGTTTACAATCATTATAAACGGTTGACACAGAAACATTCCAATGATGACGTGGAGATCGAAAAGTCAAATATCATCATGGTCGGACGCACGGGTACCGGGAAAACGCTGTTGGCCCGCACAATTGCCAAAATGCTACACGTGCCGTTCACCATTGTCGATGCAACCGTGTTGACGGAAGCCGGCTACGTGGGCGAAGATATCGAATCGATCCTGACCCGCCTGCTACAAGCTGCCGATTATGACGTGGATGCTGCCGAGAAAGGCATCGTGTTCATTGACGAGATTGATAAGATTGCCCGTAAAGGAGACAACCCGTCCATCACACGCGACGTGAGCGGCGAAGGGGTTCAACAAGGGTTGTTGAAATTACTGGAAGGTTCTATCGTGAACGTTCCCCCACAAGGCGGACGTAAACATCCTGACCAAAAGATGATCCCCGTGAACACGAAAAATATTCTGTTCATCTGCGGGGGAGCTTTCGACGGGATCGAGAAGAAAATCGCCCAACGCCTGAACACGCAGGTTGTCGGATTCACGGCAAGCAAAGAAACTGCCGTTCTGGACAGGGATAATATGTTGCAATACATCGCACCGCAAGACTTGAAATCCTTCGGGTTGATTCCCGAGATCATCGGTCGTCTTCCGGTACTGACCTACTTGGAACCGCTGGATCGTCAAGCCCTGCGCAACATTCTCACGGAACCCAAGAATGCCATTATCCGCCAGTACGTGAAATTATTCGAGCTGGATAACATCACGCTGAATTTCAACGAAGAGGTCTTTGAATATATCGTGGACAAAGCTGTTGAATTTAAACTGGGAGCCCGCGGACTACGTTCCATTTGCGAGGCGATTATGACAGACTTGATGTTCGAGATCCCCTCTCAAAATTGCGAATCGATCACGATCACCAAAGAATACGCCGAGTCAAAGATAGACCGGCTGACAGCACAAAAGTTACGAGCTTAAAGAAGGGGAAAGGATATTAAACGTCGTTTTATTTCAAAAAACACTCCCGTCACTTGGCACGAAATGACGGGAGTGTTTTTTGAAATAATTTGTGCGAGACGAATATTGTCAAATCGGATTGGTAATATCCCGGATAACCACAGAGGCGCAGAAACACCCGAACAAGGGCGGCATATAAGAAATAGTCCCGACATTCGACTTTTTATTCTCGCTCTCGCTTAAAACAACCGCTTCCGGATCGACTTCTTCGGGAGAAAATACGACTTTCACCCCCTTGTAGACGCCCAACTTATGTAGCCTTTTTCGCAACATGCGAGCCAAATTACAATTATACGATTTCGAAATATCGGCTATCCGGATTTGTTCAGGATCCATTTTCCCTCCGGCACCCATGGAACTCACGACCCGGTACCCCTTTTGCAAGCTATGGTATATTAAGAATATCTTGGGGGCTAATGTATCAATGGCATCCACCACGTAATCATATTTCGCCATTTCCAAAATATCAATCATGCGATCGTCTTTGATAAAATCATTGATGACGTGTAATTGGATATCCGGGTTTATATCCCGGAAACGGGCTGCCATCACCTCGGCTTTCGCTTTACCGATGTTACTATCCAACGCCGGAAGTTGACGGTTTTTATTCGTCACCTCCACGCGATCCCCGTCAATAATCGTCATCTCTCCGATCCCCGCCCGACATAACTGTTCGGCGGCATACGCCCCGACTCCTCCTAATCCTGCCACCAACACGTGAGCTTTCTTCAACAAACCCAACCGTTCTTTTCCTAGAAGCAACTCCGTTCTACTCAGCCAATCCATACTATTTTCCAAAAACTTTATTATAATTATTCCTCGTTATTTCCTTTAACACCTCCACGTCGACCTCAAAGATGGCAGAGGCAGCCTCGTAAATGACTGAAATCTCCACCTCTTTGTCATCATTCTCCAAAAACAATCTCTCTGCCGGGATCATCCGCAATAATCGAAAAGCATTTGAGCGCGAATCCAGCAAAGCCGCTCCCACGGAAATATACAACCCGTGGTTCAACAATTGCCTTAATATCTGCTCGTTATTATTATACCCGTGAACAATCCAAGGTACGGAGGATCCCGTTCGCCTCTTCATGGCAATCAATTCCGAATACGCCTTCACGCAATGAATAATCAACGGTTTACGCAGTGCTTCTGCCAAACCGACTTGAACTGCCAGTATCTCTTCCTGCGTTTTCATGCCAATAGGAGAGCGACGGTCCAGACCGCACTCTCCTATCGCTATTACTTTTTCCATCCGTGCCGTATCTTCTATTCCCGCAAAAAGGTTCTCTCCCGATTCGTTTAACTTCATGGGATGAATACCCACGGAGTAAAACACGTTCTGCCCCTCTATCCATTCCCGTTTTTCTTCTTTTTCCACCCACGCCTTTCCTTCACCAACATCCAGAATGTTAATTCCTTCGCCAACATGATGCGTGTGTATATTCACGTACGGATTCAATTCCTTCTGCTATTTTTTATTGCACATGATATTCAAGATCGTCTTGTCCGTTTCCTCCATTCCTTTTGTACCGATCAATCCCACGTTACGGATGGTACGCTCGATATCTTCCTCCACGATCCCGTCATTGTTCGTCTTGATCCCTCTCATTGACAACAAGGCAGCTTGTACGGCAGCCGATACCCCGGAATATACCTTCAAGGCACATCCCTGTTTTGCCCCGTCACACATCATACCCGTCAAGTTTGAACACATTGTTTTGATCGTGTTCACCATGTTCTCGTAAGTTCCTCCCATCAGATAGGTGATTGCAGAGGCAGCCCCTGTCCCGGCAATCAGAATACCGCAAAGGGCTGAAAGGTGTCCCATATAATAGTGAATATGCACGGCAATCAGGTTACTCAATGCCAAGGCACGAGCCAATTGCTCGCGGGAAGCCCCGAATTGCTCGGCAGCCACCACTACCGGCAAATATACCGTGATTCCTTGATTACCACTACCGGAATTTGTCATCACCGGCTTCGGGCACCCGTCCATACGCGCATCCGATGCTGCAGTGGCACGAATTAACGTACGATTCAGCAAGTCATCTTCCAACAATCCTTTATCTATATTTTCTTTTAACGTTTTTCCAATCTGCAATCCATATTCCGATTTCAATCCTTCGGCCGAAATCGCTTTGTTCATCTCGGCTCCCTGCAACACGAATTCGATATCTTTCACGTCTACCTGATGCACGAAGTCCCAAATCCGCTTCACGCTCAACTCCGGTCCTTTATCTTCCGGTTTTGAGGTATCCAGACGAAATTCTCTTTTGAAAATCTCTTTTCCGTTCTTTTCCACCAAAACGATATTGGTGTGCGTGTGAACGATAATCACTTTTACCGTATCATTTCCTTTCGTGGCCAAAGCCTCGGCGTACAATTTATCCGGTGCATCCTCTTTCAAAGAAACCTTCACTTGACCTAACATATCTTTTGCCCGCTGCAAGTTATCCCCCACGTTCACCTCTTTCAGCACTTCCAAGCCGTATTCGGATTTTCCACAAACAGCTCCTAAAGCCGCGGCGATAGGCAGCCCGACCATTCCTGTTCCCGGGATACCAACACCCATACCATTTTTGTAAATATTACCACTAACCAGTACGTCCAAATGCTCGGGCACGTCTCCTAATACTTCTTTACACTTTGCACACGCTAAAGCACAGGCTACCGGCTCGGTACACCCCAAGGCCGGAACGGCCTCTTTTCTCAATATTTCAATGATTTGTTGATCTGTTACTTGATTCATCTTATTCTTCTTTTCATGTAGAACGCTAAATTTTGCGATTACAAAAATAGTGTTATTTATCTATTTTTCTATCACAAAAAGACAAATTATACTATCTTTGCCTACTGAAGTCGAATTAGTTGAACACACGATAGATATTTACCCATGAAATTAACACTCGTCATATTATCACTTTTCATCACGTCCTTCGCTTGGGCGCAAACAGATTCTATTGCCCCGGTCAAAAAAGAGAGCGATTTCGTGAAACAACTCTCGGAAACAGATTCCATTACCGGTGGTAAAGTGATCATTCATGCCGATCCGAAAATCGAACAACTATTAAAACTGAGCATTTCCGTGAGCCGGAAAGAACAGCTCTTTCAAGGGTATCGCATCCAAATCCTATCCCGTAGTTCATACGACACGAATATCGACTCGTTGAAAAACTATACCAAACGATTTGAAGAAGAGTTTCCGGACATACCTGCATACCTGCAATACACTGATCCCGATTTCAAAATCCGGGTAGGTAATTTCCGCACCCGCATAGAAGCCATCCCCGCCTTGAAACGAATCCGTAAAAAATATTCAGGTGCATACCCGGTAAAAACAACTATTTACCTACAAGAATTGAATCCCGTCGTGGAGCAAGACACGGTAAACGCTCCCCCGGCAGTTCCTCTATCGTAATTTACAGGAATATCACATTTCCATACCTCCTTTTGTCTTGTTCTTACATCTACACGCTATTTTGTCGTTATCTCCTCGTTATGCCTCCGTTCCTATAAATGGACGATTTAACGACAGGATAACGAACAGATAACGAACAGATACAAGAGTTGGTACGGAGGAAGGAAAGCCCATGAAGGAGTCTACCCTACAATAACCTCATTCAACTTTCTCTTTTCCTCCGAGAAATCAATCATAGGATATGAACGGGAAATCATGGCTATTTCTGCCAACATTTTTTTCACCAAACGGTGATATTCTTCTGACTGGGGATCAAAAGGTCGATGTGCCACCCCCTTATTGACTCTCCCGATCTGATTCATCAAACCCAACACTTCGGGACTAATAAAACTATAAAGGAAACGTTCCCAAATATAATCCACCGTGAAACCGGACATATGTAACATATCATCCGCATAAAAACGGTAATCACGCAATTCATCCAACACAATTTCATAGGCCGGAAAATAATACACGTGTTGCAATTCTTCCCGTAACCGATCAATAGCCAACAATAAAGTTGCTTTGCTCAACTGATTTCCGTGAGCCCCATCTTTCCAATGCCGAATGGGACTTACCGTGAATAAAATCCGAAGTCCCGGATTGATCTCCCGTAAACGCCCGATCAGCACCAAGTACTCCTTCACAATATCCTCCACGCTTAACCGACTACGCTCAAACTCCTGCGAAGGGATCTTGTGACAATTCGACACGATCATATTTTCCCCCATATGCTTGTACACCCACGCTGTCCCCCAAGTGATTACCAATAAATCTAAAGAACGAAGTTCTCTCGTGGCCCTCTCCAAACGCTCGTTTATCCGACGCAAACACTCTTCCGGATCGGTGGACGAGAATGCCCCGTGATGATACAAACTCACCCATTTCTCACCGACTTTCCTTAAATCATCCTTCCCGAACGGCTTTCCTTCCATAATCAGACGCAACACGTTTGCCACGGACAACGGGTTATAAATAATCCCGCAAGGATTCACATCCACGTCAAACTTGTAATACGAGAACTTACCACCCATATTTTCCGCGAAACACGATCCCAACATCATCAGCTTGGAATTATAATCTATCGAAAAATCCGGTGCCGCAATTGTAATCTTCGTCTGTAAATTCATATCTATACTTATTATAAATAATCTCTCTATCTTTACAAAGTTACATTTTTTACGCTCATTTCCTCCATCATTTTTATACTTTTGTCAAAAATTTCATGCATGGGAATCATCTCCATTTTATTGATCGCCGTAGGCCTCGCCATGGATAGCCTTGCCGTAAGTATCAGCGGTGGAATTGTCATGCGCCCTTTCTGCATGCGGCAGTCTTTACGTCTGGCCCTTACCATGGGAATTTTTCAAGGAGGGATGACTTTGCTCGGTTGGCTCATGGGAGTCAGCTTCAGCTCGTACATTACCGCCTTCGACCACTGGATTGCCTTTATCCTTCTTGGTTTTCTAGGTGGTAAGATGATCTACGAATCTTTTGGGGAAGAAGAAACCACCATCTCGTCCTTTTCCACCAAAACCTTGCTGACACTGGGAGTTGCCACCAGTATAGATGCCCTTGCCGTCGGAGTCAGTATGGCCTTTCTTAAAACGAGCATCTATTTCCCTGCCTTCATCATCGGTTTCGTGACATTCGCCCTCTCCCTGATCGGAGTTATCAGCGGTTACCGTTTCGGAAAAATCAAAGGTATCAACGTCGAATTATTCGGGGGAATCATCCTCATCGCCATCGGAGTCAAAATCCTCATCGAGCATCTGATGGAATAATTTTCAATTTTCAATTCTCCATTTTCAATTATATTCGTATCTTTGCATCCACATATCTATGGGGTAGACGTGGATTTGACAGCATGAAGAATAGGTATGTAAGCATGTCGGGCGTAGTGAAGCCGGCCCGTTAATCCCGGACGCAAAATTTTAATTGGCGAAAGAAATTACGCTCTTGCTGCCTAATCGAATAATAGTAGATTGAGGCTTAATCTCCGCTCAAGGTAGTGGAGACAAGACATCCCGCTGGCGGTCCCACCTTGTGCCAACCAGCATTCGGGGTGCAGGCAATACGAGGTTAGTCAACATCTTGTTTCGTGGTGCTGATGAAATAACAGAAACTAAGGTATAGTTTGGGTGCTTTTTTCCGGGCTATATTCGAAAACCAACAAAAAGCTAAGCATGTAGAAAGCATATGGATTCCGTGTTTGGACCAGGGTTCGATTCCCTGCTGCTCCACCGATTAGAATTAAACCACTGATTTACAGTGGTTTTCTTTTTCTCACAACCTATAAATTTTCGTATTCTGGTCCATTATTTGGTCCACTTATTTTCCTAAATCTGGTCCATTTTTCAAGGTGGACCAAATATCTTCATAAGTAACAGAAGCAGTGGCATTTAATGGTCATTATTATGCTATCAAAAACCCTTATTTATTACTTCCACTACAACTCAAAAGAGTCCACTAACGGATTAGCCCCAATCTATTGTAGAATTACAGTAAACAGCACTCCTAAAAAGTTTGCCACAGGTTTATATGTACAGGCTAATAATTGGGATACTGTAAAACAAAAAGCCAAAGGCAGAAACGAAGAAGTACAATTCATTAATTTCAAACTGGATTGCCTAACCAAACAAATCAAAGACTGTGAACGTAAATTAATTGATACGTTAGGGACATTTAGTATTGAAGACCTCTATTTCCAACTTAAAGGCGGGGCAGAATTAACAGGTGATACTTTTCTAAAATTAATGAAAGACCGCCTTGATGTGATGGGCAAACTTGTAGGAACAGAATATTCCAAAGATACATACAGAAAATTCAAAGACGTATATAACCACACAATCAATTTTATTAAGAAGCAATACAATATGAGCGATATACCTTTGAAAAAACTGGATTATCAATTTATAGCTGCTTTTCAGCAATATCTTCTTACAGACCGCAAGCAAATACCCAATACCGTCAATAAAACACTGCAAAAGGTTATTGAAGTTGCAAAATATGCAGTAAAATGTGGTTACTTGGAAAAGAATCCTTTTAATGCGTATGAGCGATTGAAAGTTGGTACTAAGTCTATTACATTTCTAACTGATGAAGAAATTGAACAATTAGAAAATTATCATTTCACACAACACAGATTAGAGCAAGTAAAGGACTTATACCTGTTTTCCGTTTACACAGGTTTAGCTTACAGAGAAGCAGCCAATCTATGTAAAGCACATCTCATAAAAGGATTGGATAATGAAATATGGATAAACATGACACGTCAAAAGACAGGTAACAGTATGGAGATTCCCCTACTACCTCCTGCACAAAAAATTCTTTCTAAATATATAACAGGTAACGAACCTATTAATAAACCATTAGTACCTATGATTAGTAATCAACGTATGAACTCCTACCTGAAAGAAATTGCAGAAATATTAGGTATCAATAAACGGCTGACCACACATACAGCACGTAAAACATTCGCCAGTACAATACTGCTAAATAATGACGTTCCTATCGAAATTGTCAGTAAATTATTAGGACATTCCTCCATACGCGTAACAGAAGCAGCCTATGCACAGGTTATGAATAAAAATACCAGCAGACACATGAACCAACTAAAACAAAAACTTTATACAGAAGAAAACTAACCCAAAACCCTCTCACTTCTTTAATTGGAGTGAGGGGGTATTTTTTTAATTTTGCTCTACTAATACAAACACTCTTTTATTATGGCAGAACCCTATCTTTTTCCCGTTTCTATTCTCAAAGATATAGAACCTTGGCTGACAGAATACTTTGCAT
>ENA-UEQW01001259-UEQW01001259.1-human-gut-metagenome-genome-assembly--contig:-NODE-1259-length-21269-cov-4.834277_pt1 | contig 21269 bp, 19 predicted proteins | sample MGYA00242947_ERZ507947 | MGnify/ENA primary metagenome ERZ507947 (study PRJEB26167, sample SAMN06115421) | human gut metagenome | host: Homo sapiens | place: China:Guizhou | collected 2015-03-17... | reverse complement strand
CACCTCCTCCGTCTTGCCCTCCTGCAGGACCGACTTCTCTTTCTCCATCTGCTGCTTGAACAGGAACGTGTTGAACGCGTCCGCGTAGTCGAACACCACCTCGCGCTGCGCGCCGTTCATCGCCGCGCGCATGCGCAGCACCTTCTCCTTCTCGCTCTCGCCCTTGAACACCAGCATCCCGTCCTGCTCTTCCTTCGTCACGTCGAATGGCTCCGTCCACTCCGTCGCCAGCGCGTCGATCTGCACGCTCAGCTGGACCTTGTCCACCACCGTCGGGCAGTGGTACGCGATCGTCTCGCCGGCGCCCACGCGCGTCACCGGGCTCGTCTCCTTCGTTCCCAGGCGCAGCGCCAGCTCGTCCTTCGTGTGGTTCGAGATGAACAGACCCGGCGTGATCGTCACCACGTACGTGTTCGCGAACATCGACGGCGCCGGCACCACGTTCACGCCGAACACGCGCTTCTTCCCGTCGCTCGCCTCGTCCTTCTTCTCGGGGAGGCAGAAACGCGTGCTCGAGCCCAGCGCGTCGATCGTCACGCCGTCGTTGCACCACTTCGAGTGCGCCGTGCGCAGCAGCATCGCGCGGCTGCGGCTGTCCGGGTCCGAGAACGAGAACAGCACCGGCTGCACGCGCTCCTTCTTGTCGAACTTGAACGAGCTCAGCTTCACGATCGGACACTTCACCGCCGGGAGCACCACCGGGTCCGTGTTCTTCGCGCCCTTCTCCTGGATGAACACCTCCTCGCCCGTGCGGTTCAGCAGCCAGAAGTCGCAGTACACCTGGATGCTGATCGTGCCGTTCATGTCCGCGATCGCCTTGTAGCTCAGACGCACCTTGCGGCCCATCACGTCCCTGATCGCCACCGACTGGCGCTTCTCCAGCGACCACGGGATGATCGACTCCGCGGGCGTCGTGAAGTACGGGCAGCCGTCCGGCTTGATCGACACGCGCACCGTCTCGTCCTCCTGCTCCTTCCCCACCAGCGCCACGTCGAAGCACTTGACCTCCTCGCCCTCCTCGATCGTCTCCTCGTCCAGTTGCTCCTCGCCCTGCCAGATGCAGTACTGCATCGGCATCGGCAGCAGGTTCATGATCATCATCACGGGCGCCAGCGTCACGCGGAAGGAGTCCACCGACTGCTTGTTGTAGATGTCGTACACCGTGTCCTTGTGGATCATCACGCGCATGAAGAAGGGCTCCTCCTCCGTGCCCACGTTCAGGTACGACGCCAGCGTCTCGTTCTGGATGTCCTCCACCTTCATCACGCCCTGGCCCTCGTGACCCTCGCAGCGAATCACGATCGAGGCGTCCTTGCACCACTTCAGTGGACACGCCTCGCGCATGCGGTGCTTCAGCGTGTACGCGCTCTTCTCCTCCTCGTTCTTGCCGTTCACGAACTCCACGCTCACCGTGTTCGACGACACGTTCTCCACCAACACCGGGGACACGATGTCGATCACCTTGCGGCCGTTCTTGATGCCGTTCACCAGCAGCGCGTCGTACACCGTGCCGTCCTTGTGCTGCAGCTGCACGAACACCGTGCGCTCGCGGTCCACCTCGCACGGAATCGGCTCGAAGCCGCCCACGCTCAGCATGACGCGGCGGTCGGGGATCTTGCGGTAGTTCTGCTTCAGGAAGAGGAGCGCCAGCGACGGGTGGGCGGGCATCGTGGACACCACGCCCTCCTTCGGCACCGTCACCCAGCGCTGCGCGTAGGACTGCATGATCGTCTCCTTCAGCTTCTCCAGGTCGCGCGGCGTCTGCGCGTCCTTCTGGATCTCGTCGAAGCGCTCCACCAGGCGGTCGCGCATGTGGTCGTTGAACTGCTCGAGGTAGTACGTCATGTGCGCGTGCTTCAGCGTGGACACGATCGGGAAGATGTGGCCGCACGTGGCGTCGCTCGTCTCCATCGTGTTCGTGCTCAGCACGGCGCTGCTCTCCTCGCACAGCAGCGGCACCTGGGAGTAGAGGCGCAGGTGCGGGGCGCACGAGTGGTACTCCAGCCAGCGAGAGCGCGTTCTGTACGAGTCCACCACGTCGCACACGCCCGCGTACACCACGTGGTCCTGCGCCAGCTCCTCCGTGGCGTGGCTCTCCAGCAGCATCATCATCTCGTTGATGCCGCCGTCCTTCTCGATGCGGTACGTCATGTCGAAGCCCGTCGAGTTCTGCACCATCACGAAGAAGCCGTCGGTCTGCTCCCGCTTGCCGCCCAGGCAGTTCATGAAGTCGCTCAGCGTCTCCACCAGCGCGGAGAGCAGCGTGGCCGTGAGGTTCATCTGCAGCATGCGCGGCGCGTCGATCACCACCTGCATCGCGTCGCTGTCCTTCTCCTGGCTCGTCGCGTCCTGCGGCATGTACGGGTCCTTCTCGCTCTTGTTCTTGATCTGCTTCACGTGGATGTTCATCGACCACGACTCCATGAACGGCTCCCACAGCGCCTGGCTCGACTTGTAGTAGTCGCTCGAGAACGCGCACAGCACGTGGCAGTAGAGGTTGGCGCCCATGGCGGCGTCCACCTTCACCTGGTTGATGTTGAACTGCAGCACCGGCAGCTCGAACGCCTTCGCGTCGTTCACCAGAATGAACGCGATCTTCTCGAACACGACGTTGGCCTCGATGTACATCGCGGGCTCTGCGGGTTCCACAGATTCCTCCTTCTTCACCTCGACCACTTCTTCCTTGACCTCCTCATCCTCCTTCGTCATCTTGTCCTTCACTTCCTCCTTGACGTTGTCCTTCACCTTCTCCTTGACTTCCTCCGTCGCGGCAGGCAGCAGGTTGGTGATGGCGTTCAGCACCAGCTTGGCGTCCAGAATGCCCAGACGCATCACGATGTCCACCGCATGCACGCGAGCGCGCACCTTCTTCAGCTGCTCCGTCAGCGACACGTCCACGCGCAGCGTGAAGGGGTAGAGCGCGTCGCGCATGTCCGTCGGCAGCAGGCGCAGGTCCGCCGTCGAGCGCGCCGCGCGCGTGTTGTTCACGCTCATGCCCAACGCGATGTCCAAGAAGGGCGACACGTGGGTGTTCAGCTCCACGCCGAAGCAGCACAGGAAGACCGGGCTAGCCGCGTCGCAGCAGTTCTCCACCACGTACATCGCCATGCGCTCCATGTGCATCTTCACGACGACGTTGGGAATGAGAGCCGCGGGCTTCTTCTCTTCCTCCTTTTCTTCCTTCTCCTTCTCCTCCTTGACTTCCTCGCTCTTCTCCTCCTTGACTTCCTCCTTCTCCTCCTTGACTTCCTCCTTGACTTCTTCCTCGCTCTCCAAACTCTTCGTCGCTTCCGTGAAGGCAGCGCCCACCTTTCCGCCCACGGCCGAGGCCCAGTCCAGCATCACGAAGATCCACGGCGACGGCAGCAGGGCAACCTGACCGATGAACAGCGACGTCTCCACGTCGAAGACGGGCTCGTTCACCTTGTGGTCGCTGTTCATGATCACTCCGTGCAGGTCGCCCAGCGTCTTCTGCTGCAGGGCGACGATCACGCTGAACGCCGGCTTGTTCTCCTCACCGATCTGCACCAGGTTGCGGAAGTGGGGAGCGATCGGCGACTCCGGGCGGCTGTCGCGAACCAGAATCGTCGACAGCGAGATGGACGCCGAGATGTCCATGTTGTGGTAGTACGCGCCGATGGTCAGCTCGTTCATCGAAATCGCCGCGAGACTGCCCTCCACCGCGCCCACCTTCTTGTACATCGCGCTCGACGACTGCAGACCCTCGTAGCCGTGGTTCTCGCGGAACAGCTCCACCGTGATACCGTCGAACAGCAGGTTCACGTGAATGCGGTCCGCGAAGGAGCCGTTGTGCTCCACGGGAGGCTTCTCCTCCTCCAGGACGACCGAGTCCGTGAGCTCCATCGGCGACAACGACGACAGCGAGGCGGAGCTGTCGTTGCGCGGCAGGAAGGAGAACTCCTCCTCCTCGTTCTCCTCGATGTCCTCCAGCTTGGCCTCCTCCAGCTTGGCCTCCTCCTTCGCCTCCTGGATCTGGCTGGACAGGCGGTGGCTGGCGCGCACCGCGATGTTGCTGCCGCGGTTCGGCTCCTCCTTCTTCGGCTCCTCCTTCTTCGGCGCGGGCTTCGCCTCCGCGGGCTTCATCACCAGCGCCTTCTCGTTGAGGTTCTCCGTCAGCAGGTGGATCAGCGTCAGCACCTGTCCCTCGGACAGCGCCAGCACGATGCGGCTCAGGTAGATGGCGGCCTCGATCTTCACGGCGGCGATCACCGTCAGCGACATGTCGATCGAGCCCATGATGCTCTGCGTCACGCCGCTCACCGTGCTGTAGAGTGTCACGCCCGACACGTTCAGCGCGATGCAGTTCAGCGTGTACACGACGCTGTCCTTGTTCACCTCCAGACCGTCCGGGTTCACCAGCTCGGGCGCGCTGTTGCGGATCGTGATGCGACCGAGACGGCACGCGAGCAGGTCCGCCGACGTGGACGAGCGAGGGATCTGCAGCAGCGTGTTCGCGATCACCACGTCGATCTTCGGGATCTCCGTGGGCACGATGTCGTCGTGCGGGTTCGGGACGATGAAGCGGCGCTTCAGGTTGGCAGCGACGCCCTCCAGGTTCTGGATGATGTTCGCCACGTGGTCCTCGCCCTCCGCGTTCGTCACGATGTACTGCATACCGATGGTCTTCGCCGTCTCCACGATGTTCTCCATGATCTGCGTCTCCGCCTGCGGCTCGCTCGCAGCCTCCTCGATCTCCGGCAGGTTGCCCGAGGCCGTCAGCGCGTCGTCGGCGGCGGACAGCAGCTGGATGCCCTCCATCAGCGGACCGTTCATCACGTAGTTCAGCACCTCCTGGATGAAGCGCATGCGCACCGTCAGCACGGGCGCGCCGATGCTGCACTTCGCCTCCAGCGAGAAGCCGGGGTAGCGCGGCCAGCGGTCGTCGTTGTAGAGCGTCACGCCCGCGTCGAGGAAGTCGTTGCTCGCCGAGTCGTCGATCTCGCCGTGGCGGATCGCCACCACGCCGCGGTACAGGCCGCAGCCCTTCGTCAGGTCGTTCACGCACGCGTCGTGGATGTTGAAGTACGCGGACAGCTTCGCGGCGCAGATCGCCACCTCGCCCTTGATGCCGCTCACGCCCGCCGACATCACCAGTCCGTCCTCCTCGCTGTCCAGCATGATGGCGGCGCCCACCATGTGCAGCGTCACCACCACGCTCTTGCGCTCCCAGTCCGCGGGAATCGGCTTCGGCGGCGCCGTCACCATCGCGTCCGACATCTCCTTCAGCTGCTTCGTCGTCTCGTCCGCCTTCTCCGCAGCCTTCCTCAGCAGCTCCTTCACGCTCTTGGACGGCGCCATGAAGCGCAGCACCGAGTACACCAGCACGCGACTCAGCACCACGTTCACCTGACCCAGGTTCACGGCAACGCCGATGTCCTGCTTGCTCAGGGCGCTGAGCGGCGAGGAGGCGGGGATCAGCTTCACGCTCGCCTGCAGCAGCGGCGTGGGGATCACGTGCGTGGGACAGCCGCTCTCGTCGACGTCGCACACGCACATCATGTAGCGCTCGCGCTGCTGCAGCTCCGAGGCGACCTGGTCCACGATGTGCACGTCGCGGATCAGCAGCTCCACGCCGATGCTCGCCTTCGTCACGTTCGCCGACACGCCCATCTCGTTCATGCACAGCGCCATGATGTGCTCCACGTCGCGGTTCGGCACCATGTCGTTGTTCAGGCGCAGCTCGAAGGCGTTCAGCAGCACGCCCGCCTCCACGAGGTTGTCGCGCTGGTGCACCGCCACGTCCACGCGCTCGTTGTCCTTCTTGTTCCGCTGCTGGCAGCGCCACCACGCGTACCCCACCACGCCGCCGAGCGTCAGCAGCATCAGCAGCGCCTGGAAGAAGTGCTTGAACAGCAGCACGGGGAAAGCAAACAGGAACACGACCAAGCCGCAGAAGGGCACGTACGAGGTAAGCAGGTAGTTCGCCACCACGAGCACGAACGGAACCACGCCGAACGTGTAGTGAGGAACCACTTCCGCCGCCTCTGCCTCGGGCTTCGGAGTCGCTTGCTCAGCTTGCTCGGCCTGCACAGCCTGCTCAGTCTGCTCAGCCTGCTCGGCCGGCTTGTCCTCGACGGCGGGCACGTCGCTCTTGGGCAGCGAGTTGAGGAAGTCGTTGGCGAAGCAGATGATGTTCTCGTACTGGCTCTTCTCGATCTCCAGGTCCACCTTCTCGATCACCACCTCCACGCGCAGCATCGGCAGCGGCGTCTTCGCATACTCCCAGTAGCACTCCGCCAGCTCGCGCGCACGCAGACCCATCACCACCTTGTAGTCCTCGTCCTCCTCCTTCAGCTGGTTGCGCAGGTGCTGCGCGTACTCCCGACGCGTCATGCTCAGGTCCTTGCGGTCCAGCTTCTGAAGGCGCGCCACCACCAGCGCGTCCACCGGATTGGACTCGTCCACCTTGCAGTCCTTCTTCATCAGCGCCATGCACTCCTCCTCGCTGCGCATGCGGTCCTCGATCTTGCGCAAGTCGCCGACGATCTGTACGTGCATGTGGAGGTCGTCCAGCAGACGGTCGTTCTTGTCGTACGCGATCGGACTCGCCTCCTTGCCGCCGAAGAAGCCGCGCATGCCCGCAATGCGCACCTCGGGAGAAGCCTCGGCAATCAGCACTTTATCATTGATGCACCAGTAGAGAGAAAAGCCGTCCATACGGAAGCTCTTTCTAAGGTTGCTTTCAGAAACCTTCTCAGTGGGGTCGATGGTGTCCAGTTTCATCTCATCGATCGCAATACCCAGCGAGAACAGGGGAATGGGGGAAGCGGGATTTCCCTCCACGCGCACATGCAAACGGCGCATCGAAAACTCAAAGTTGTTCGTCAACACGGTCGCCAGATCAAAGGCACCAGATAGATCCATGATTCCGCCATCGTCCACAGCCTTGCTCTCCGTCGCAGCCTCCTCCTTCGGAGCTTCCTCCTTGGGAGTCTCCTTCACCTCCTCAATCACGGGAGTACTCTCCTTCACCTCCTCAACGACAGGAGTACTCTCCTTCTCCGACGCGTCGGCTGGAGGGAGCGGGGTCACAATGACGTAAACGTCGTCAATACTCACAGATATGGGTTCCTTGTTCAGGGTTCTCCAAGGGAACTAGCCGTCAAACCCACCCACAGGACGTACTCTGATCAACAGGCTCCCGACATAGACCTCTTTCACCAACAAAGGAAGATTCATGTCATTTAGAAAAGCCGTATTGATTCGCTAACGATAACACCACACTTCGACGGAACGTACCACGTTGTGCAAGGAAACCTCCCCTCGGAAGATAGATAGAGATAGATCTTGAGGGTTGATTTCCAGCAGGAACTTCGACAGGAACTTATTAGCCAAAGAAACGATCTGCGATTCTAGCATTCCCACAAGGGCTCGTGGATTAAATCGTGAGAAAGAGTCAAGGGTGTTTTGTAATAACCGCGGTTATCGCCGCCCCTTCGTACACCCCAATCCGTTCTAGAACAAACAGCAGTACATTAACTATTCACCAGTTTCGCGCGCGAGCTCTTCAGGAGGAAGGACCCCGTCTCGATTTCGCGTAGCAGCTGATCATTGGATTCTTCCACTCTTTCCACAAAACCCATGTCGTACTCGTTGATCGACGGCGACTCGCCCAGGTAGCTCGGAAGCAGAGACGAGCTCGACGACGCCGGCAGCAAACGCAACCGGCGGTACACCGCCAAGTACGGGCAGGTGCCGTAGCTGTAGATCTCCATCGCCACCTCCGCCCACGTGCGCGGATACACGATGTCGTCGTTGAACAGGTTCCACTGGTTCTCCGCGTTCTCCGGCGACGTGTTGTTCCCGTCGTCCGAGTGGCGGCAGTACGCGACGTAGTGACCGCTGTCGAAGGAGCAGCCCACGTGCACCACGATGGCGTACAGCGCGTAGGACTCCTACGCGTGAGGGCAGCGCGCAATCCGCACAGACTGGACCGTCACGATCGGGTCGATCACGATGTTGGTGCAGTCCTTCACCATCGCGTAGTTCTTCTCGAAGAAGGTGCGGCAGATGGAGACGGGCAGGTACTCGGGGTACTCCACGATCCGGTCTCGCACGCACACGGGGGTGTGGCACACGTCGCACGTCTCCTCGCTCTCCTTGTCCTGGATGCCGAGCGATGCGGGCAGCATCGATGCGACGGAGAGCACGCGCACCACTACACGTCACCCACACGCCTCTCACGCACCCGGAGCGTATACCGCGTACGTCAGCGTGAAGCCCGAGTAGAGGATGCCGACGACCTCGTTCGTGTTCAGGCGGTTCTTCTGCGACTACGCCTCACACGCCGCCCTCTCTCCTACCCAGTACCGCGTGCCCGAGTAGAGGATGTGGATCTGCGGGTCCGACTGGTCCAGGTTGTAGTAGCAGCCGTTGAACGACGCGCACCCCGGCACGAACAGAATGGACTTGGACTCGCCTGTCGTGAAGGACTTCTCACCGCCCGCGGAAAGGATATTCGTCAGGTAGTACGCCTCCACCGCCGGCACCTTCGCGTCCGTCGTGTGGAAGTAGTGCGCCCTCTGGACGAAGCAGGACGGGTCCAGATCGGCGACCACCAGCTGCAGCATCTGGTCCCCGCACCTACGCCTCACGCTCCTTCCGCGCTCTCACATGAACGTGTAGTCCATCATGTGGCGATACGGCGCCGACGGCGTCTGCTCCGCAGACACCTACGCTATAGCCAGCCCGCCACTCCTACCAGCGTGAAGTGCTCTCCCTCGTACTCCAGCGAGGTCGGAACGCCCGTGTCGATGGTGCACACGTAGGAATACACGCGCATGTCGATCTCGTTGTAGATCGTGATGGCCGCCGGCGTCATGGACACCACGCCCTGGCGCGTCCGCTTCCCGCCGACCATCAGCTCGCAAATGCCCGTGCAGCACGGCAGCTTCTCCCGCTCGATCTCCACACGCGCAGCCAGCGAGTTCCCGATGTAGAAGGCGATCCGCTCCTTGTGGTCCTCATCGTCGATCAGCAGCGTCGGCTTCTGCTTGGAGACGGCGCCCATCACCTCTCCCGAGTACAGCGTGTAGCATCGCGTCGTCGGCGCCTCGCCGTTCGCCGCCGTGCACGTGACGTTGTTCGGACTGGTCAGCTGCGCGAGGAACGAGTAGGGCGTGTCCAGACGCATGGGAAGCTGCGCGGTGCGGTTGCCCGTCTTCGTGAAGGTGAGGATGTGCGAGTCCTCCGCCTCGAGGAGCGTGGAGAAGTCGACGCACTTGACCGACAGCTCGTACTCCACCTCCTCCACTGTGAACGTTCCCACCGTCACGATGAAGCCGTTGCTCGTCTCCGCGATGCGCGACATGGTGCTCGTCGCCTCGCGGACAATGACGTCCACCACCAGCATGTTGTCGTTCTCCCTCTCCTTCCCCTTCTCCGCGCCCGTGTAGCCGAAGCAGCCGACGTACAGCTTGGAGTAGAGGTACATCGACGAGAAGGAGTGGAACGACTTGAGGCTGGAGTACGCGCGCGGCGCCTTCTCTACGCGTGAGCACCACGCCCGTTCCCCACTCGAATCGCTCATCATCACGTCCGAGAAGGGCGTCTTGGACGGGTCGCGCTCGACCGCCATGAACACGCCCTTCTCGCGGTAGTCGAACACGTACAGGTAGGTGACGTTGGGCTTCGGCTTGGGCGTCTACGCGTCACGAGGCGATTCAACGCGCACGTAGGACTCGCACACCTCAAAGGAGATGTCCGTCACGGGACACAGCAAGGAGGTCAAGTTGATGTACGAGTACTGGAACACGCTCTCGCGCGCCTCCTTCGCGCCCTCCTCCACGCTCTCGCGCGTCTGTCCGCACGCGCAGCTCCGCGTCTTCCTCTGCTTGCCCTGGATCAGGCGGATCGGGTTCCGACGCGAGGGCTCCTCCTTCTTCAGCACCTGGTAGCAGTTGTCCACGCAATTCAGCAGGTAATCCAGAAACTCGCACATGTCCTACGACTCACGCCGCTCCCCCGTCCCCACGTGCTGGTACCCGATCTCGAAGCGCTTCGCCAGCGCCAGCATCACGTTGTTGAACTCCACCGAGCGAATCGACACCTGCAGACGCGTCATCATCATCACCAGCTCCCTCATGCAGACGAAATCGTCCGTGCTCTTGTCGCACGGCGACTTCGCGTAGTCCTGGTAGAAGGAGAGGATCGAGCGCTTCAGCGCGTCCGAGTGGAAGAGCAGCTGGAGCGTGCTGTTCTGGAAGCACGTGTTGTTGCTGTTCACCAGTCCGCTGCTGTTCTTCTCGAAGGCGGAGAGGCGGTTGTTCACGAAGCACGAGCGGATGCTGTCCTTGCGCTGCTTCACCCGCTTCACCGAGCAGTTCAGGTCGCGGAACACGCACACGCAGCTTCGCGCAGGCACGTCCGCGTGCAGCTCCATGTAGAACAGGAAGGACCGCGTGGGGTCGCGACCCACCACCGCGTAGTTGTGCAGCGTGCGGTCCAGGGCGAAGACGTCGCCCTCCACCGTGAACTCCTTGGGGTTGCTCAGCTCCAGGTCCTCGCTGCCATACGCGGCGTGCTGGCGGTACTTCACCTCGCACGGCGTGACGGAGAAGTGCTCGCTCGACGTCATGGTGCTCGCGTCCCGCAGAACCACGCTGCTCGCGCACGCTAGGATGGAGCTCTCCTGGTCGCTCGCCGCCTCGATGTGGTACGAGCGCACCGTGGCATCCAGGCCCATGAAGCCCGTCACGCCCATCACGCCCTGCGCAGCCATCTCCGTCGGGAGCGTGAGGGCGGAGGACGCGTACAGTCGCATGCCGTTCAGCGCGAGCACAAGTCCCGACGCGTTCGACCGGATCTCCACGTCGTAGCCGGAGTCGCTGGAGAGCGTCGCGCAGGGCCACAGCGACAAGTAGTACTTCGTCGTGCTCGAGTCCTCGAAGGTCTCCTGCACCGTCTTCGTCAAGCCGTACTGCACGCAGATCGACCGCTCGGAGCGGCGGTACGCGATCACGAACGCCACCGGGGTGGGTAGCTGGAAGTCCACGCTGAGGTTGATGCCCTCCCCCGTCTTCATGCGGATGTACTTGGCGATGCGCTCGCCGATCACCGACATGTACAGGTGGCTCGGGAGGGCCTGGTTGGACAGCCACCAGATGCAGTAGGAGTCCGAGGAGACGTGCAGCGAGAAACCGTAGCGCAGCGCGAAGGACTGCGGCTGCAGCGCCGTCTTCCAGTACAGAATGCCGGTGCGCGCGCCGTAGCCCAGACGGCACTTGTGCTCCTGCGTGTCCCAGCTCACGAAGAAGTCGAAGCAGCACACCGAGTTGTAGAAGCAGAACTCGTTGTACACGTGCACGTTCCGATTCCGCTGGATGCGCTGGTCCGGGAACATGAAGCTGCTCCACGGCGTCACCACCGCCTCCGCGTCCGTCACCAGCGCGAGCGCGCAGCGCAGACACCCCTTCGGAATCTGCTCCTTCTCGTCGTGCAGCCCGTTCTCCATCACCACGCGACCGCCCATCATCGTGAACAGCGTGCCCGTGTACGGAATCGAGATCCAGTTCTCCTTCGAGAAAAACGTGTAGTAGAAGATCCCGATCACGCCCAGGTGGCACGACGGCTCCGGCGTCGCGGGCATGTTCGTCAGGCGCACGGAGGCGATGTGCTCGGCGCTGTTCTCGATGGGCTGGACCACCTTGATCTTGAGGATGTTGGAGTTGATCTGCAGGATGATCTGCTGCGGCGAGTACACGCTGTAGTGGATGCAGCAGATCCACTCCGGGTTCACGGGAATGCGGCATCTCATCGCCTCCACGTCGATGCTGTTCCGGTCCACGCAGAGGAGCAGCGAGAACTTGGAGACCCGCTCCGAGTTCAGAACCACCTCCAGGTGCGGCGACTCGCCCCCCACGTACGACACGGTGAGGAGGTTGGAGGAGAAGATGACCACGGACGTGTGGACCAGCGGCAGCAGCAGAGACGCCATGATGGAGTTGAACGAGGAGAGCATCGGCGGGAACACGCCGTGCAGCGAGTAGTGGGGGCAGAGGTGGAAGAAGGCTTCGCGGTGCGACGTCAGGTCGCACTGCATGTAGTCGTCAATCGTCCGGGAGGGCAGCGCGTAGCGCACGTACACGTTGGGGGTCATCTAGTCCTCATCGGCGGCGAGAGGTCGTACGGGGTCCGCCGACTGCGTGATGTAGGAGTGGTTCAAGTAGCAGCCCGGGTACACGTAGCGCATGGAGATGAGTCCCTCGTTGCGCTACACGTAACGACTCTTCCACGCGCCTCACCACTGTGGCGGGGATCGCCGTGTTGCACGCGGTGCAGCGCGTCATGTTGTTGTTCTGCGCGCTGCAGTGCGGACACACCCAGTACAGCACCTGACTCTTCGACTCGAACATGCACACCACCTCGTCCGAGCGATCGCCCTCCCGCGGGAGGTGGATCACGCTGGAGAAGAAGTTCCCCACGGGGCGCACGTCCAGCCACTCGCCGCTCGACGGGCACTTCGAGAAGGACATGGGCAGGTTGTACTGCGCCTTCACGGCGATGATGTCGTCGTCCTCGCTCGCGTACTCGCCGTTCGGCGGGTTCTTCGCCACATCCGACTTGTTCCAGCACGCGATGAAGCGCGGTTTGAGCTTGCTGGCGATGGCCGTCTCGTTGAACGGCGTAAACGCCAGCTGGAAGTGGTGCAGCGCCTGGTACAGATGGAGATCGGGGTAGAGGTAGCAAAAACTCTGGTAGAAGGTGTAATACTCCGTCTGCAACGAGGCCTTGCCCAGCTCCCTGCACATAACCCCTTCGGAGAAGAGCCTACGCGATGTGGTAGAACAGCTCGATCAAGAGTGGCTGCAGCGTCTCCAATACGCTCCGGTGGATGGGGTAGGAGAGGCAGAGCAGCGAGAGTGCCTGTGGTATCTCCTTCTGCGTCAAATACTCCGGAAGGAAACAGCTACACGTGATTCCTGGGCGACTGCGTTACAGATACTTCAAATACACGGGAAGAAAACGAGTTGTGAACAGATTGAAGAAGGTCACATTTCGGTAGTGTATCAGCTGGTTGAGCACGTTGATGAGCTCGGGAACGAAGTAGGGTGATTCGTACACATCGGATCTTGCGGTTAACTGCTCGAAAAACACTACGATCATGACGCCTCTCCAGAATCGTCGCTTACAATGAACATCATCCGTGGCAGTGGCAACCAGGTTCCTTTCCTTTTGTTTCGCTTTTTCAGAGGCTTTCTTGTCTCCTGCCAGTTGGATGAGGGTTATGATGTGCACCCATGTTTCTCCTTTCAACTTTACGTCCGAATTGGCTGGTTCTGGCATCGTAATTCAGGAGAAGCGATTTGAGTGAGGAATTCGCGCTTGCAGGAAGAAAGATATCCCGAATAACGCGTTCTCTCGGTGAAACTGCCTCTTTTGATTCGTTGTGGGTTCGTTTTCGTTTCAGTTGTGTTCGTTTCAGTTGTGTGTGTTGTTTCTTGTTCTTTGGGGGTGAGTAGTTCGTTCTTTGGGGGTGAGTAGTTCGTTCTTTGGGGGTGAGTTGGTGAGTGTTGTTGCGAGTGGAGCGAGAGGCTTTGTGAGTGAGCATTACAGTCGTTGTGGTTACGCGCCGACATTGTGAGAATGGGAAGTAAGGCAAGAAGAGAACGGAGAAAGGAAACGAACGAAACAAAAACAACAATCGAAAACCCAACAACAATTACAAAACACACAAAACCACCCATTCAATTCCCCACAATTATCGCCACCCACAAACACACCCATCCATTAATCCCAAATCATTAATCCCACCACTCCCACTAATCATCCACCATTACTCCTCCACCACTAATTCTCCCACCATTAATCCCCTCGAATTGACAACAAACACAATTAACCACTCCAAGCCTTCACAAACTCCTCGAAACCCGGATAATGCTCCTTCACCAACGCAACGAACGCCGAACGACGCTCGCTCTTCAGCAAACCGTACGCCTCGAAATACGCCTCGATAGGCGCGCACTTCACCTCGCTCCACTGCGACGTGAGGACGTCCAGCACGTCCGCCGACGCGTCCTCTCGGAGACACTGGCGCGCCAGAAGCACGCGGTCGTGGAACGACGTCAGGTCCGCGGACGCCTTCTCGACTCGCTTTCCCTCTAGATAGGCAGCGTCGAGCGGACGGTGGCACGCCTCGCGCAGATTCTGCAACGCCTCTTCGCACCGCTTCGCGTCTCCCTTCCTCGACGCCCACTCAAACACCGTCTTCATCGCCTCCTCGTCCTCCTTCGCGTACAGCATCAGCTCCATCACCGCCTCGTTTCCAGCGTCCAGAGAACCCTGCTTCGCGCACAGCACCAACCCGTCCGCGTCCTTGTCGTCCGTGAACTCCGCGCCCTTCTTGTGCACCGGCGCGGGCGTCAGCGCGTGCGTCTGCTTGTACGCCGCCTCGTCGAAAGGGTGGTCGTGCAGCGCGATCAGGCACTTCAGAGCGCCGATCGCCGCCCTGCGGTAGTAGCGGTCGCGGTACACCTGTGCCATGCTGTGCAAGAAGTCGTAGTACGTCGTGAGCACGCTCTTGCGCAGCACGTAGCCGTGGAAGTCGAACTGGTCCTGCACGAACGTCGTGAAGTGGCTCAGCACCGTGCTGTACAGCTTGTACGCGTGCGGCACGTCGCCGCGGCGGAAGTACGCGTCGGCGCACGGCACCTCGAACCAGCACGCCTGCAGCAGACTCAGCTCGATGCGGTTCGGCACGTCGCGACGCACCCAGTAACTCACCGTGCGGTCCGCCTCCTCGATCGCGCCGCAGCGCAGCAGACTCTTCGTCAGCCCCGTGTTCATGTAACGGTCCGCCAGGTCCAGCGCACTTGCCCGGCGCATGGCCTCCGCGCTGCTCAGGAGCGCGCCCGCGTGACGCAGCACCTTCGCCTTGTACACGTACAGGTCGTAGCACGTGGGCGTGTGCGCGATCGCCTTCTCCAGGTACGCCAGCGCCTCCTGCGTGCGGTGCTCGAAGTCCGCCATCTGCGCGAGGAACAGACTCGCCCACACGAACGCCACGGGGTCCGACTCCTTCGCCTCCTCCACCTCCTTCATCGCCTCCGCCGCCACGCGCTTGACCACCGCGAACTTGTCCGGCTGCGCGCGACACAGCGGCTTCAGCGTGTTGAAGAAGGAGGGAACGCCCTTGCGCACGGCGCGACGCAGCTCCGACGCCACGCGCGCCTCGAAGTCCGCGCCCTCCAGCACGTAGAGCAGAATCTGGGGGACCACAAGCGAGCGCGGGAACTCCCGCTGCAGCGCCAGGTAGCACGGCAGCAGCAGCGCGCCCTGCTCCTGCGAGCAGGCGCCCGTCGACGGCGTCTCGTTGCCCGTGAAGGCGTCGAAGCGGTCGAAGCACTGGAGGAGACAGCTAGGGATGATGCGCGATCAGCGCGCGTACCATTCGATGCCTCTGAAGTAGAGGACGTTGTCGCAGTTCTCGCTCAGCAGCTCTCGCCACAGCGCCTCGCTCTTCTTCAGCTGGTTGGAGTAGCCGTAATCGCGGGCGAGCGTCTCCTTCGCGCGGCTCTCGTCCAGAATGTCTCCCATCCCCTTCTCCAGAACGCGGATGGCGTTCTCCCAGTCCTTCTTCCTCGCGTAGCAATCCGACTCGATGAACAGCAGCTCCTGGCGGCAATAGGACGGCTTCGCGTCCAGCGTCTCCCGGAAGGTCGTGATGATGTCCACGCACAGGTCAAACTTGTTGTCCAAGTACGCGCCCATGATGAACCCCAGCCAGTAGTTGTTGTCCGAAGACCGCTCGTTCATGAGCTTCTGCTTCGAGACGCGGTAGCCCGCGTAGTCTCCCACCTGCACTTGCAGATCCGCCAAGTCGATCACGATCTGAAGGTTCTTGGGGTCCAGCGCGTGTGCGAACTGGAACGCCTTCTTTGCCTCGACGTACTTCCTACGCGTCAAGCGGATGAGGAAGCCGCTGCTTCTGACCGCGCTGGAAAATGCCGTAGAGATGCCAGCACAGACTCGTGCGACGGCCGAGCATCATTCCGCGCCTCAGACCCGCCTCCGCCTCCTCCGCGTTTTTATCGATATTGAATTTCATAATCGCCTTCATCGACAGGAGCTCTGCCCGTTACCCTCTCCACTCCGCCCCTACTTCCATTCTCGGGGAACTCCTTCAGCATGCCCTCCACCAGCTTCATTCCCTTCTGCCACTCCTGCTTCTCGAACGCTTTCTACACATGAAACGGAATGAACGCGCAACAACGACCACGCTCTGGAATTGGAGCTCCTTGTTCTCGGGCATGTACTGTGAATCGGTTTGCTTCTTCGCCGGCACTTTTGACATCGCAAAGAACGACTGGCAACAAACAAAAGAATCTAGTTCACTCGGACTCCGACTCCTCCTGCAGCTCAAAAGCCATCTCCACTGCGTCCTGGCTCGCGTGTATCGTCTCCTCATGCGTCTCCCCGCTCTCGCAGCGAATGCAGCGCAACTTCACCTTCTCGCCCTCCTTCACGTTGTCAAACCGCGCGCACACGTGCTCCAGACACGACTTGTGGTACAGATGGCTACGCCTCACTCCCTCCCCGCTCCCTCACGAGCAATGAAACGCCACCACGGCAGGCGGCGGACAGGTGCGCGTCGCCTTGCGGATCTGGAAGAGCTCCTGCTGGCATATGGTGCACACCGCGTTCGGGTTGAGCCGGATGCCCGCCATCTTCTTCTTCACCCTACGCCTCACGCCCCGCGCGCGCGCCTACAGTCGCTCGTACAGCTCCGCCATGTCGCTTGTGAGGATGGTGTTGCAGCCCTGACGCAGCTCCAGCTCCAGCGAGTAGTTGCCCAGCACGTGGATCAGCTTCTCCTTCAGCTGCGGGATCTCCATGCCCTCGGGGATGCACTCGATCAGCGTCGTCGCGTTGATGTACTCGCCCGCGCGGTCCAGCAGCGCTACGCCTCACGCCACCCACCGTCACTCACCCCCCACGAACGCGGGCTTCACGATGGAGTACCGCACCAGGTCGTCCCACAGGTCGCGGTCCTTCCACTTCTGCACGAACTCCAGCGCCATGTCCACGTCGCCCAGGTCCTGCACGATCATCTGCAGCGCGCGCGACGTGTCGCCCAGCCGCGAGTACAGGTAGATCACCTCGCGCGTGTGCGGCACCGACGAGTGCAGACACAGGTTCAGCGCCGTCGGCACGTCGTACTCCTGGCTCGTCTCCAGGAAGAACAGCAGGTCCGGCGAGTTGTACTGGATCAGCAGGTCCAGCTGCAGCGCGTGCAGCGACTTGAACTCCTCCGTGTTGTACTCCGACGTGTGCGTGCAGAACAGCTCGTGCAGGTACGCCTCCTGGAACTGCGGCTCGTGCTCCAGCTGCCGGATCACGTCGTGCGGCTACGCGTCACGCCCCACACCCACACCCACCGACACGTGCTCCATGTGGTTCACCAGCAGCGCCGCCGCCTGCTTGCTGCTCAGCCGGAACAGCACCAGCGCCTTGTCCGCCACCAGGTCGATCTTCTCGTACTTCTCCACCCACTCGAACACCGGCGCGTTCTCCACGTTCGCCAGCGACCCGTCCAGGTACGACAGGATCGCGCGGTCCACGTCGCCCGTCATCTCGTACAGCAGCGCCAGCGCCTCCTGCACCGACGTGTCGCGCGTCGTCTTCTTCATCTGCTCCAGCAGCGCCACCAGGTCCCGCGGGTCGTACAGGTCGTTGCTGTCGCCCGTCGGCCGCGGCCACGTGCGGACCAGCTCCAGGAAGCCCTTCACGTCGTTGTACAGCACGTAGTTCAGCACCAGCGTGTACACGGGCAGCGGCAGTCGCGGCTCGTTCAGCGGGATGTACGGCAACAGCATCTGCAGCTTCTGCACGCCGTTGAACCGCGCGATCCACCGCTCCCACATCCCCGCGTCCTTCCCGCAGTACACGGGACACAGCGCCGCCGCCTGCTGCAGGCTGTGCACGGAGAACAGGTAGTCCAGGTGCTGCTCCTTCAGCGCCTGGCGGTACTCCGCGCTGAACTCCTTGCTCCTCTCCGCCAGCGCGATGGCGCCCGCGAAGTCGTGGTGCTCGATCGCCCAGTCGATGTGGTCCTGCTCGCTGCGCGGAATCAGCCGCACGATCATGCGCGGCGCCAGCAGGTACACGGGCTGCGGCTGCGACGACGGCGACGTCACGTCCCACTCGAACTGGTAGTCCGCCGGCGCCAGGCCCTCGTACCCGCGGATGGGCAGGCACTCCTCGCTCTCGCTCTCGCCCGACTGCAGACTCACGATGTGGATCGACGGCGCCGCCACGCCGTCCTCCTCCTTGTTGTACGCCAGCAGCGTCACGTGGTCCTCGTCGTAGATCGACACGCCGTTGATCCAGAAGTCCAGGCGGAACGCCGCGCCCTGCTCGCCGTACCAGATGCGGTTGCCCGTCGACGGGTCCTTGAAGCTGATCTGCAGCGACGTCAGCACGTTGCCCCACCCGATGATCAGTCGGCTGTTCCCGTACCAGCACCTACGCGTCACAGCGCACAGCGGTACTCACAGCTTCGGCTTGATCTCGTTCGTGGACGGCACGTCGTCCGGCTTCGGCACGTACGTCACGCTCGACTCCTGCTCCACGTTGTACACCTTCGTGCCGTACTCGTTGCACCACGCCACGAACGGGTACGCGAAGGCGATGGTGGAGATGGGGCCCTCGTTCTCGTGGATCACCACATCCTGGTAGGAGAACCAGCTCTTCTTGTTCAGAATCAGCTGTCCCTTCAGTCCGCCGCAGACGAACACCTTGTCCTTTGAGGAGGGGTCCAGGCGAAGCGCCTACGCATGAGTGAAAGGACGAGGGAGCAACGCGAATGGCCGTTGTGTACTTGTGTAGAATGCGGCTGTTCTCCGAGAGGATCTGCACGTAGACAAAGCCGTCCTCTCCCGCCGTCGCAATTGTATCTCCCGACTTATCTATCGAAATGGCGTTCACTCGCCCCACATGGGACTGGAACACCTTGAATAGTTTTGTTTTCCCGTTGAACAGAAGGATCTTTCCCGAATTCGTTCCCACCGCGATGTATCTTTCATGAATTCCGATGGACGTGAACTCCTCCGTTTCGGCTTGCTAGTGCGATGAAATAGGGGGAAAACGGATTACTGCTTCGACGTCGTCTTGAAGACGAGCGTAGTTTAAATAGGGCTCTGACGAATCCGATGATTGGGAGTCGTTATCCGACATGATGATATGCGTTGAGGTGGAAAGAGTGTCTGTTTCGACGAGAGTGTGTTTTGGAGAATAACCGCGGGGAGGGTGGAGGCGGGGCGTTCTTGGGGTTAAGTGGGTGTGGAGAGGATGATTGGTTGTTTCTTTCGATGGGAGCAAGTGTGTAGTAGTGATATGAGATGGGGTTTGTTGGATCCAAACAAATCACCCTCACTATTTCTTTATACTTGACACTTACTAATGAGTTCGAACGTTACCAAGAGAAGACGTGGTTGCCGCGGACAACCGAAATGGTCGATCACTGTTTTCCATTATGTGGAGAGAACTGGGCTACGGTAGTAACGAGTACCAGAACGAGACGACACGCTTTCAGGTGAATTCATGGAAGAGGGATATTGATTAGAGACAATGGGAATTGCTACGCCAGCGCTACGTGTCACACTTTCCTGCGGATGCGTTCCGGTCTCTCGAGGGCATCCACAACAAAGTGAAGTATATCATCAAAACGGAAGCTGTATTATAGCGCGGTGGGTGTTATGCGGAAAGGAAGGGCAGTTGAAAGAAACCGAAGGGAGCCGTTGGGCGAGGTCGATCGCTACTACGCGCTGGTTCGCGAAATGTTACAGGCGTATTACCATCCGGGGATGGTATGCATTATAGTACAAGAATAACCTGTGGCCTGTGAACGAAAATCTGGCTGTCGTCCTTGATCGACACGTTGAACTGGATGAACCCGGTCGTCTTCGTCACTTCATTCGCGACGACCGCAATGATCGCGACGACCGCGACGACGGAAACGAACGTAAGCCTCGAAGAATAAAGAGTCATCATTAGCTGCACCTCCTGCGAACCCAGTTGCTGTTCAGGAGGTAATGGGTGGACTTGAGGACTCCCAGCTGGCGATGAACCTCCAGCGCGGGGACGACCTGCTCGCGGTTCCCGGTCCTTCTGACGATCTGGACGACGCAGACACGGCTCCCCTTTTGAGTGACTTGAAGTCTTGAGAGCGAGGCTTTTGTGCGTCGACGCAACCAGCGCCGCGACAAGAGATATATCGGTTGCATGGTGGATGCCGAGAAGGAATGGATGGCGTATGAACGGGAAGTGGAGGCGCGCAGCAAAAAAGCAGTTTCAGCGGCTGGTCCAGCTTCTCGAAGGCGTGCTTGCCGAAGCGCATATGTATAGTCAGATACATGCAGCGGAGGCAGAGCACAACGAGAGAAGGCTGCAAATCTGATTCTGGTTGCGATTTGAGAATAGGCTTCAATCCACCATGGAATGAAAGCAATGCATAGGACATTCGATCCAGAATGTAAAAGAAATAGTATGAGGGTTATAGAGTCAGAGAATGATGGAAGAAGACTGAATTCTAGCAAACGGATGGTGTTGGGACGACCATCTGAGTAGAATTGAGGGATCTCCGGGGGCATCTCGGAAAGATGACTATTATGGAGAGAGCAGGTCTCTATAGTAATGAAGGTAGATCCACTCAGAATCCGATTGAGACACCTTCAGGTAGCTTAGATGAGTGCAGTAGAAATCATAGAGTAGAGATTCAAGAACCTTCAGGGACAATGACCTTAATGAGGAATAGAGTATGCAAGCTACCGAATTGTTAATACAAGTGGGACGATAATGATGGCAATTCACTGAAAACCTACATATGCATTCTCGTGGAAGAATAGAATGGTGTTGAACACACAAGTTGTTTGCTGCTGTAGGGATGTTTGCATACTCAAAATGAAACGAATGGCTGTTTGGAACTGGGCATTCTCAGACATGTGGTGGAATACGGGGGTCTTTGAGAATTTGGATCGGTACTTTGGTGTATTGGTAACTGCTCATAATAGAGAAGAGAACCCGTTGTTCAAATCAAAGAATAGGCTACATTGATTGAATCACTGGTATCTTGTGTAATGCAACAGAAAATGACTGTACTCGTTACTGACACGTTGTGAAATGTAAAGAAACAAAGAATTAACAAACACGACAGCGATGATCCTATAAGCGTGGCATTTATTGCAGATTGTTTTCTTTAATATGGAAGTAGAGTATTAAGTGAAATCCATCACAAGAGTGGCATCAACTCT
>ENA-UEQW01001255-UEQW01001255.1-human-gut-metagenome-genome-assembly--contig:-NODE-1255-length-21306-cov-24.331622_pt1 | contig 21306 bp, 17 predicted proteins | sample MGYA00242947_ERZ507947 | MGnify/ENA primary metagenome ERZ507947 (study PRJEB26167, sample SAMN06115421) | human gut metagenome | host: Homo sapiens | place: China:Guizhou | collected 2015-03-17... | reverse complement strand
CATAATCGTTGGGGGAGAAGTTCACCGCGCACAGCAGCTCGTTCCCTGCCTGATCCCGCCGGAGGAACACCACCACGTTGTTGTGATTGTCATCCGGTACCAGCCACTCAAAGCCCTGCCAGTCAAAATCAATGTCCCACAGGGCACTCTCCGCCTTGTAGAAGGCGTTGGCAGCCTTGAAGAACGCATGGAGCTGCTGATTTTCCTCATGCTCCAATAAGTACCAGTCCAACTGACCGTTGGAGTCCCATTCGTGCCACTGGCCGATCTCCGGTCCCATGAACAGCAGCTTCTTGCCGGGATGGGCCAGCAGGTACGCATAAAAGCCCCGGGTGCAGCGGAGCTGGTTTTCGTAGTTTCCGGGCATTTTCCCCACCACGCTGCCCTTCATGTGGACCACCTCGTCATGGGAGATGGGAAGGACATAATTCTCGGAAAACGCGTACATCATGGAGAAGGTCAGATCCCGGTGGTGGTCCTGCCGGAACCAGGGGTCCAGCTTCAGATAGTGGCACATATCATTCATCCAGCCCATGTTCCACTTCAGGTTGAATCCAAGTCCGCCGACGTCGGCAGGCTTGGTCACCAGAGGCCAGGCGGTAGATTCCTCAGCGATCATCAGCACGTTGGGATCCACCTCAAAGGCCATGGTGTTCAGCTTCCGGAGAAATTCCACCGCTTCCAGATTTTCCCGTCCGCCGTGGATATTGGGAGTCCACTGGCCGTCCTGCCGTCCGTAATCCAGATACAGCATGGAGGCCACGGCGTCCACCCGGATACCGTCGATGTGGTACATTTCCAGCCAGAACCGGGCAGAGGAGAGGAGGAAGCTCACCACCTCCGGCCGCCCGTAGTCAAAGACCCGGGTACCCCAGCCGGCGTGTTCCCGTTTCCGGGGATCGGCATATTCATAACAGCAGGTACCGTCAAACTCGTAAAGGCCCTGCTCATCCTTGCAGAAGTGCGCGGGGACCCAGTCCAAAATCACCGGAATGTTGTTTTCGTGAAGGTGGTTTACAAACCACATGAAATCCTCCGGCGTACCGAACCGGGAGGTAGGCGCAAAGTATCCGGTGCACTGGTAGCCCCAGGAATCATCCAGAGGATGCTCCGTCACCGGCAGCAGCTCCACGGCGGTGTAGCCCATCTCCTTCACATAAGCCGCCAGCTGCCGGGCCATATCCCGGTAATCCAGGAACTCGCCGTTTTCATGCTTCCGCCACGAGCCGAGATGGACCTCGTAAATATTCAGCGGCTGATGGTACACCGGCTGCTTATTGCGGCGGAAGTCCTCATCCGTCCAGGAAAAATGCTCAATGTCATAGAGCTTGCTGGCGGTGCCGGGGCGGGTCTCCGTATGGAACCCGTAGGGGTCCGCCTTGTAGTGAACTCTGCCATCCTCGCCGGTAATGGCATACTTATAGCTGGTATAGACGGGCAGGTCCGGAAGGAATCCCTGCCAGAATTCGCCCTTTTGGGTAAGTGGATCAACGGTCAGGTCCCAGCCGTTAAAATCTCCAACTACGGAAACAGCCTTTGCATGAGGCGCCCAAACGTTGAACCACCAGCCGTGGACGTCTCCCTCTGTGGCAGGATGCGCACCGAAGAGCCTCCAGCCGTCCGTCAAGCTGCCGCTGTGATACAGTTGAGTCTGATCTGCCATGGGTCCCCCTTTCTGCTGCCATATTATTTTTTCTCATACTGAGGGTAGCATTTTAAAACGATTACGTCAAGGCAGCCGCAAGTCATTTTACAAATGTCATACTTTAATTTCATATTATACCGCCGGATAGCCGAAAGCGTCAAGGTAAGAGGGTGTCGAAAAGGAAAGACACTCTTTGTCCGATTTGTCTTACTTTTCCAGTTTTTGTTCCCGCTTCTTGTAGAATATGCCGGTGCACAAGGCGTTTAAGGTCTGTTAAGATGAGTACATTCCATCTGTCGGACCCACTGGCCTGACAGCAAAATTTAGGCCCCGCGGGCCGTAAACAAGGAGTTTTCATGATTTCCTTCCTGACTGACATCACGGTGGACGGCGTAGCCCTCTGGGTGGTACTGCTGATCTGCGTCGGCGTTTTCTTAGGCGCGTTTATGGACGCCATCGCCGGAGGCGGCGGGATCATCACCGTCCCTACCTATCTCATGGGCCTCTCAAACTTTCCCATTTATAACGCTTTGGGGACGAATAAACTCTCCTCCGGCATCGGCACGATTTTTTCCACAGCCCGATTCATCCATCAGGGACTGGTGGACTGGAAGCTCTTTGCCCCGGCGGTAATCTTATCCCTGACCGGCTCCGTCTGCGGCACCTGGCTCCAGCACCACACCCCTGCGGTAGTGCTGAAATACCTGCTGCTGGTGGTGCTGCCGGTGGTAGCGTTCATCACCCTGCGGACCCGGAAGTGGCCGGATGAAACAGCGCCGCTGGACCCTTGGCTGCGGCGGCTCATCATCTGGGGCTCGGCCTTTGTCATCGGCGGATATGACGGGTATTACGGCCCCGGCACCGGCACCTTCATGATGATCGCGCTGGTGCGTTTCGCCAAGCTGGATACCCGCCACGCGGCCGGCGGCGTAAAGGTGGTCAATCTGGCCTCCAATCTGGGCAGCCTGTTCACCGCTCTGCGGGCCGGGTATGTGCTGGTGGGCGTTGGCCTGATCTCTTCCGTGGCATCCATTCTGGGACACTATATCGGTGCGGGTCTGGCTATCAAAAACGGCAGCAAGATCGTCCGGCCCACGGTGATCGCAGTCCTGCTCCTGCTGACCGTAAAGGTAGGCAGCGAGCTTTTATTTCCGGAATTCTGGAGTTGAGGTGCGTAATATGTGTGAGAAAAAGACCATCGGTATTTTAGGCGGCATGGGCCCTCTTGCCACCGCCGACCTGTTTCAGAAGATCACCCTGCTGACGGAGGCGGAAACAGACCGGGACCATATCCGGGTGTACATCGACAGCAATGCCAACATTCCCGACCGCACCGCCGCCATCCTCAGCAACGGCCCGGACCCGGTACCGGAAATGGCAAGTGCCCTCCGGAATCTGGAAGCCTGCGGTGCAGACTGTGTCATCATGCCCTGCAACACCGCCCATTACTTCCTGCCCCGGCTCCAGGCTATGACAGAGATCCCCTTCCTCAGCATTCTCACCGCCGCTGCGGAAGCCTGCAAAGCCCAGTTCCCCGGAAAAACCGTGGGAATTCTGGCCACAAAGGGGACGCTTTCCGCTCAACTGTATCAAAATGCCCTCGGGGAAGCCGGTGTGCCGTACCTGATCCCGGAGACAGAAGAGCAGGATGCCCTCATGCGGGTCATCTATGACGGCGTCAAAGCCGGAAAAGGTCCGGACGCTTACCGGGCGGATCTTTTGACCGTGGTGGAGCATATGATGACCCGTGGGGCCGGTGTGTTCCTGCTGGGCTGCACGGAACTGCCCTTGGCTGCGGAGGCCGTGGGCCTGACGGTCCCCGTGGTGGATCCCACTGCGGAGCTTGCAAAAGCCGCCATCCGTTTCTGCGGCTTCCGTGTACGGGCAAAATAAGCAAAAAACGCCCATAGAATCTCTATTTTGACGAATGATCCAGTGAAACAGATGGGATTTTGCACAAAATAAACAACTTTATTAGTGCGGACTTTACAAGTTCCCGGCATACCGCTATAATATCTCCAATCATATTTGCGTAAATTTCTGCGAATTTTACGCACAGCGTATTAAAAAGTGTGAAAGAGGGAGCGTATTCTATGGAAAAAAAGAAAAAACTGTCCCTGCCGGTACAGATCTTTATTGCTCTGGTACTGGGTATCGTTGTCGGTCTGGTGTTCAACTTCACCGGCGCGGCCGGCTTCACCACCAGCTACATCAAGCCCTTCGGTGATATCTTCGTCAACCTGCTGAAGTTCATCGTGGTGCCTGTGGTGCTGCTGTCTATGATCGACGGCATCATCTCCATGGGTGACATGAAAAAGGTAGGCGCCGTGGGCTGGAAGACCATTCTCTACTTCATGGTCACTACCGCCGTGGCCTGCGTCATCGGTCTGGTTCTGGCAACGGTGTTCAACAACGCGGGCCTGTTCCCCAACCTCAGCGAGGCTGCCCAGGCTGCCGAGTACGAAGCCAAGGAATACGCCGGCTTCATGGCGACTCTGGTTGCCATTTTCCCCACCAACATGTGGAAGGCGTTTACCGAAGCCAACATGCTTCAGGTCATCGTCATCGCCCTGCTGTTCGGCGGCTCCATTCTGGCTGCCGGTGAGAAGTCCAAGCTGGTCCGGGACATGGTGACCTCCGCTTATGCCGTGGTTGAGCGGCTGATGGAATTCATCATCTCCCTGAGTCCCATCGGTGTGTTTACCTACATGACCTGGGTGGTTGCCACCCAGGGCGCTGAGATCCTCGGCTCTCTGGCGCTGGTCATTCTGTGCGCCTACATCGGCTACATTCTCCACGCCGTGCTGGTCTATTCTGTTTCCGCCAAGGCGTTTGCCGGCATCAGCCCCGTCAAGTTCTTCAAGAATGCTTCCGCGGCTATGATCTTCGCCTTTACCTCCACCTCCTCCGCCGCGACCCTGCCGGTCTCCAAGGAGTGCGCCGATGCTCTGGGCGCTGAGGACGATATTTCCTCCTTCGTGCTGCCTCTGGGCGCCACCATCAACATGGACGGCACCGCCATCTATCAGTGCGTTGCCACTGTGTTCCTGGCCACCTGTGCCGGTATGCAGCTGACCCTGAGCCAGATGATCCTCATCGTGGTCACCGCTACGCTGGCCTCCATCGGCACCGCCGGTACTCCCGGCGCCGGTATGATCATGCTGGCCATGGTGCTGGAAGCCATCGGCATCCCTGTGGCTTACATCGGCCTGATCGTGGCTGTGGACCGTCTGTTCGACATGGGCCGTACCTGCCTGAACGTCACCGGCGACATTGCCTGCTCCCTGTGCGTCACCAAGTGGGAGAGCAAGAAGAAGTAAATCAAAGTACACGATCCACAAAAGGAAAGGCCGCATAAGCGGCCTTTCCTTTTTGTCCTCTTATTCCGTTTTCTGGCCCCGGCGGCCCAGGCGGATGGCCTCCCGGGTATAGCTCACCGACAGCACCGCCCAGATCACCAGCACCACGGCACTGGGCAGAATGCCGTAGTGAAAGACCATGTTCCCCAGAAGCAGCACGCCCCAGCAGTAGGGGCAGAACTTGTTCATGGTGGTATAGGCCTTGTAGCTGGCCTGGCCGATCTGGCGGCGCTCCGCCTCGTCACAGCTTTCCCACCAGCGTTCCTGGAACTTCATATCGTAGACACTGCCCCGCTTTTCCGGGTTCATCTCCTTGGTGAGATCCACGGTTTTCTGCTGGAGCAGCACCGCCAGGGCAATGACCGCCAAAAATACCACCAGCAGCGGAATGATGGAGCCGCTGACCTCCTGGGGCAGCTTTGCGGTGCCGGCGCTGAAAAAGAAGAAGCTGACAATTACCGTCAGGCTGTCCAGCAGCAGCGCCCAGCTCAGGCGCTCCTCCGCCCGCTGCATCACGTCCTCATCCTCGCCGTCCCAGCCGCGGAAGGCAGTGTCGGACTTGCGGTACTGGTACAGTCCAAGACCCAGCAGCACGGCGGCACAGGCAGCCATAGCCCAGGGGGATGCGGCGCCCAGCAGGTGGGCAAACGCCGCACCGAAAGCAGTATGGTCCTCCCAGAAATACCCGGCCACACCGGACAGACCACCCAGCACACCGCCGATAAGGCTAGCCACCACTAAGATCCCCAAAAATCTGGGAAATGCCTTTTGATTCTCACTTTTCTGCTTCATTGCGCACATCCTCCTCATAGCTGAAAATATCCTCCACAGAGACCTGGCACAGCTTTGCCAGCTTCAGCGCCAGGGTCACAGAGGGGGAGTAGTCCCCCCGCTCGATCTGGCTGATGGTCTGGCGGGAGACCCCCGCCAGACGGCCCATTTCCTGCTGGTTGACTCCCAGCCGGGCCCGGTATTCCTTCAATCGGTTATACAGGGGCATAGGCCCCTCCTTTCTGTTAGGTCCGCTTGTCAATTTGACAACTATCTTTGTCATTTATGGATGATACCATTGACAAGGAAAGTTGTCAATATGGAATTGAAAATTTTTTCGCACTCCGTTGATAGGAAAAACGGTTCTTCCCTTTTTGCGTGAAATATGCTATACTTATTCCGCATTTTTGCGGGAAACGGGAAAGAAGGGAGGCGGTCCAATGGAATTTGCCAATGACCCCATTGCCCGGCGGATCCGGGAAGCCGCCGGACGGGGAACACTTTCCCACGCGCTGCTGTTTTCCGGCAGCGGGGACCGGATCGCCGCCGCGCAGTACGCTGCTGCGGCCATGGAGTGTCAGGGCGGCGGACAAAAGCCCTGCGGGACATGTCCCGCCTGCCGCAAGGTGTTCTCCGGCATTCACCCGGACGTTATCACCGTCCGGGACGAGGCCCATAAGAACCTCTCCGTAGACACCGTCCGCCAGATCCGCGCCGATGCCTATATCCGGCCCAACGAGGGTGCCCGGAAGGTCTATATCTTTCCGGACTGCACCATTCTGACAGAGCAGGACCAGAACGTACTGCTGAAGATCGTAGAGGAAGGCCCGCCCTACGCGGCATTCCTCTTCTGTGCGGAAAATTCTTCCGTGGTCTTGCAGACGCTCCGTTCCCGGTGCGTGGAGCTGAAGCTCCATCCCGCCGTCACCGTGGAAAAGGAAAGCTCGGAGGCGGGCGTGGAGCTGTGCCGTCTGCTGGCGGCAGGGAAGAGGGGGACTGTCACAGAGCTGATGGTCCGTCTTGAGAAAAAACGGCTGGACCGGGACGGCCTTGCGGCCATGCTGGATCAGGCCCGGACCCTTCTGGCGGCAGCCCTGCTGGCCCAGTACGGCCAAGCCCCGGAGGGACCGGACGCCGCCCTCATTGTCCAACTTGGGAAACGCTTGACAAAACAGCGGATCATGGGCACAATAGAATTGTTACAAACGTACCGCGGAGCCTGCTCCTACAATGTGGGCGCCAGCCATGTGCTGGGGGCTTTGGCGGTGGAATTGGAGGAAATCCTTTGACTGAAGTGATCAGTGTCCGCTTTCGGGGCGGATGCAAGAATTATTATTTTGACCCTAAGGGACATGCGGTGAAAATGGGCGATCAGGTCATCGTGGAGACCGCCCAGGGCCCGGAATTCGGCACCTGCACCCAGGGGAACCACGAGGTGGCGGACGAAGCCGTTGTCCAGCCCCTGTGCGCCATGCTGCGGCTGGCCACTGACGCCGACCGCCGCACCGTGGATTACAACCGGAAAAAAGAGAGCGAGGCCTTCGACATCTGCGAGAAGAAGATCGCGGATCACGGTCTGGAAATGAAGCTGGTGAACGTATCTGCCAGCTTTGACGGCAGTAAGATCATTTTCTTCTTTACCGCCGATGGCCGGGTGGACTTCCGGGAACTGGTGCGGGATCTGGCCGGCGTGTTCCGGGCCCGGATCGAGCTGCGTCAGATTGGCGTCCGGGATGAGGCCAAAATGGTGGGCGGTCTCGGCATCTGCGGGCGGCCCTTCTGCTGCTCCCAGTTTTTGGACGGGTTCCTGCCCGTCTCCATCAAGATGGCCAAGACCCAGAATCTCAGCTTGAATCCCACCAAGATCTCCGGCACCTGCGGACGGCTGATGTGCTGCCTGAAATATGAGCAGAACGCCTATGAGGATGCTCAGAAGCGGATGCCCAAGCAGGAATCCTTCGTTCAGACCCCCGACGGCCCCGGCAATGTAAAAGCCGTGGACCTGCTGCGGGAAACCGTAAAGGTCAGCCTGGACAGTGCTCCGGAGGCCCAGAAGTGCTACCACAACTGCGAGATCTGCGTTCTGCGCAACGGCAAGGGCAGCCGTGAGGGCATTGAGATCCCCACGGAGCGGCCCGCGCGGTATGTGGAGGAAAAGGAAGAGGAGTTCATCGCGCCGGTGATCTCCCGGCACTTTGAAGCGGAGGAACCGACGGAGACGCCGGCCCCCGTCCGGGAACGTCCCCGTGAGGAGGGCGGCGAGAGCAAGAGCCGCCGCCGTCACCGGGGCGGACGCCGCAGAAGCGGCGGCAGCGGCGAGGGAGCGCCCAACATTTCCGCACCGGCGAAGAAGGAAGCTCCCAAGGCCCCTGAAGGCCAGAGCCGTCAGGGCGGCAAGCCCGCAAACCGGTCTCAGCGGCCCAAGCAGGACCGCCCCCGGACCGAGCGGCCCAAGCAGGACCAACGTCCCAAACAGGATGCGGCTCCCGCCCGGGAAAAGGTCATCAATCCGGAAAACGGTGAAGCTGTTAAGCGCCGCCGTCACCGGGGCGGACGCCGTCACCGGGGCGGACGCCGCCATCGCGGCGGTGGCGGCGGAAACGCCGGCGGAACACCCTCCGCGGAATAAGCGACTATCTCAGGCGGAGCGGGAATCTTTCCGCTCCGCCGTTTTTTAGGAGAATAACTATGGGAAAATTTGACGGCGTCCTGCTGGCCAGCGACTTTGACAATACCATCCTGAATACAGAGTTACCCCGCCGCACCGGCTGTCCCATTCCACCTATTTCACAGCGGAATGTGGAAGCCCTCCGCTATTTCATGGACAACGGCGGCCGCTTTGCCGTAGCCACAGGCCGGGCGCTGCCCGCCTTCCGGATATTCGCGGAGCAGGTGCCCATGAACGCACCGGCCGTTGTGTGCAACGGCGGCGCGCTGTACGATTTCAAAACGGAGCGCTATCTGGAAACCATGGAGCTGCCGGAGGCCATCCGTCCGCAGGGTCAGGATGTGCTGGACCGGTTTCCCACAGCGGCAGTGGAGGCCTATCACATGGACAATGTGATCCATGCCGTGCGGCCCAACGAGTACACCCGGCAGCATGAGCACGTGACCCATGCCGGGGTGCAGCCTGTCCCAACCCTGCTGGAGGTGCCAATGCCCCTCATCAAGATCATGTTTGAGGATGACCATGAGCACCTGCTGGCTCTGCGGGACTATGTGAGCAGGCAGCCTTGGTCAGCGGACTACGAGGTGTTTTTCTCCGACAGGACTCTGCTGGAGGTCACCCGGAAGGGCGCCAGCAAGGGAGCTATGGTAGCTCGTCTGGCAAAGCGCCTGGGGATCTCCATGGATCATATCTACTGCGCCGGGGACGAAAACAACGATCTCTCCATGCTGACGATGGCGGCAGAGGGGTTTGCCCCGGCTAACTGCGTAGAAACCGTGCGAAGCTGCGGCGCTACCATTGTGGCGGACTGCGACCACGATACCCTTGCGGAGATCGTCTCCATTCTGGACAAACGGTACTGAGATTCGGCAATTGTATTGACAAAACCGCCGTTTTTCTCTATAATTTTAACTGGCCGTAGAAAACTGAACACAGGGGTGCTGGAGAGAACTCCGGCTGAGATGCGGGGCTGTGACTGCCCTCTTTCCCTTAAACCTGATCCGGGTAATGCCGGCGTAGGAAGTGAACGATCTGTCTTTCCGTACCGCAAGCCCGTTCATGTGGCCTGCGGTACTTTATTTTCAGGAGGGACGTTTATGTCCGCAAAAAATACCAACTCTCATCTCCGTGTCCGGATGCTGTGCGAGGGTGCCATGATGGTGGCCCTGGCCCAGGTACTCAGCTACATCAAGCTGATGGAACTGCCCAACGGCGGCTCCCTGACCCCCGCCATGTTCCCCATCATCCTGTTTGCCGTCCGCTGGGGACTGACTCCGGGCCTCATGGCCGGCTTCACCTTCGGCCTCTTGCAGCTCATTTTTGACGGCGCTTACGCCTGGGGCTGGCAGTCCATGCTGCTGGACTATCTGGTGGCCTTTACTCCCTTGGGTCTGGCTGGCCTGTTCAAGGGCAAGAAGTGGGGCATTTTTGTCGGTACCGTGGCAGGCTGCCTCGGCCGTTTTGTCGTTCACTACATCAGCGGCGTGACCATCTACAAAATTCTGGCTCCCACGGAGTTCATGAAGTGGACCTTCACCAGTCCTTCCGCCTACTCTCTGGTCTATAACGGCTCCTATATGCTGCCCAATACCATCATTGCGCTGGTCATCGCGGCGGTGTTGTATAAGCCCCTGAAAAAGTACATTCTGGGGCAGGATCTCGGCAACTGAAGAAGAACCCCACAACGGCGGTCTGCGTACGCAGACCGCCGTTCAGCTTGTCGAAAAAGTCTTTTCGCCCCGCTGAGCAAGTTTTCAGAACTTTATAAAAGTTCTGAAAGCTTAGAATTTCAATGGCACAGGGAAACAGGCGAAGCGCCGCCAGTGGCGGATGAAGCAAGCCTGTTTCGAGGAAGGCTCCCAAACAGCGGATACAAAGTATCCGCTGTTTGGCTTGAGCCAACGGTGTATCCCCTCTTGGGTTTCCCGCGCACACCCTTCACCCGCAAGGGGTATGCAGCATCCGCAGCGCGGCAGAGCCGCTGGCGGCTGCCCTACCTTACCGTTGCGGAGAATTTACCATTTTATCGACAGTCTTAACGGCGGTCTGCGTACGCAGACCGCCGTTCGATCTTCCTCAGAATACCTTCGTTTCGCATAAACGATTCATCTAAAAGCGGCCCTCTGCGCTCACTTTAGCAGCATACGTTTGAAAAACCGCCTTTTTCTTTATCGAAAACGTTTAATTTCAAAAGAAAATCTTGTAAAATATATTGATTGTATTTTCTTTCCCAATCTACTATAATACAAAATGGTTATATCCGGAGCCGCAGGCCGCCGGTTTTCCGCATTGGGCGTCCACCGGCTCCATGTTGTTCTATTCTGCCTGTTCCGGGCAAAAATCGAAGGAGAGTTTCTATGAGCAAGAAGTATTGTTACCTGTTCACGGAAGGCAACGCCAACATGCGTGAACTTCTGGGCGGCAAGGGCGCCAACCTGGCTGAGATGACCAATATCGGCCTGCCCGTGCCTCAGGGCTTCACCATCACCACCGAGGCCTGCACCCAGTATTATGAGGACGGCCAGAAGATCAATGACGGCATCTTTGCCGAGATCATGGAATACATCGAGAAGATGGAGAGCATCACCGGCAAGAAGTTCGGCGACCACGAGAATCCTCTGCTGGTCTCCGTCCGTTCCGGTGCCCGCGCCTCCATGCCCGGCATGATGGATACCATCCTGAACCTGGGCCTGAACGAGGACGTTGTTGATGTCATCGCCAAGAAGTCCAACAACCCCCGCTGGGCTTGGGACTGCTATCGCCGCTTTATCCAGATGTACTCCGACGTGGTCATGGAAGTGGGCAAGAAGTACTTCGAGCAGCTCATCGACGAGATGAAAGAGAAGAAGGACGTCACGCAGGACGTGGATCTCACCGCTGAGGATCTGAAGGAACTGGCCATGCAGTTCAAGGCCGAGTACAAGTCCAAGATCGGCCAGGAGTTCCCCTCTGATCCCAAGGAGCAGCTGATGGGCGCCATCAAGGCCGTGTTCCGTTCCTGGGACAACCCCCGCGCCAACGTCTATCGCCGCGACAATGATATCCCCTATTCCTGGGGTACTGCCGTCAACGTGCAGTCCATGGCCTTCGGCAACATGGGCGACGACTGCGGCACCGGCGTTGCTTTCACCCGTAACCCCGCCACCGGCGAGAAGAAGCTCTTCGGCGAGTTCCTGACCAACGCCCAGGGCGAGGACGTCGTCGCCGGCGTCCGTACTCCCATGCCCATCGCTGAGATGGCTGAGAAGTTCCCCGAGGCCTTCCAGCAGTTTGAGGGTGTCTGCAAGACTCTGGAGGATCATTATCACGATATGCAGGACATGGAGTTCACCGTGGAACACGGCAAGCTCTACATGCTCCAGACCCGTAACGGCAAGCGCACTCCCGCTGCCGCTCTGAAGATCGCCTGCGATCTGGTGGACGAGGGCATGATCGATGAGAAGCAGGCCGTGGCTATGATCGAGCCTCGCTCTCTGGACACCCTGCTGCATCCCCAGTTTGACGCTGAGGCCCTGAAGAAGGCCGCCATCATCGGCAAGGCTCTGGGTGCCTCTCCCGGCGCTGCCTCCGGTAAGATCGTTTTCTCCGCTGAGGATGCCAAGGAATGGGCTGAGCGCGGTGAGAAGGTGGTTCTGGTCCGTCTGGAGACCTCTCCCGAGGACATCGAAGGCATGAAGGCCGCTCAGGGTATCCTGACCGTCCGCGGCGGTATGACCTCTCACGCTGCTGTTGTGGCCCGCGGCATGGGCAAGTGCTGCGTCTCCGGCTGCGGCGACATCAAGATGGACGAGGAGAACAAGAAGTTCGAGCTGTCCGGCAAGACTTACCGCGAGGGTGACTGGATCTCCCTGAACGGCTCCACCGGCAACATCTATGACGGCGCTGTGCCCACCACCGATGCTGTCATCGGCGGCGAGTTCGGCCGTGTCATGGGCTGGGCTGACCAGTTCCGCCGTCTGAAGGTCCGCACCAATGCCGACACTCCCCACGATGCCGCTCAGGCCCGTAAGTTCGGCGCGCAGGGTATCGGCCTGTGCCGTACCGAGCACATGTTCTTCAACGAGGACCGTATCCCCGCTATCCGCCGCATGATCTGCTCCGACACTGTGGAAGAGCGCGAAGCCGCTCTGGCCGTTCTGGAGCCCATGCAGCAGAGTGACTTCGAGGGCATCTATGAGGCTATGGAGGGCTGCCCCGTCACCATCCGTTTCCTGGATCCCCCTCTGCACGAGTTTGTTCCCACCGAGGAGGCCGACATTGAGAAGCTGGCCAGCGACATGGGTAAGACCGTTGCCGAGATCAAGAACATCATCGCCGGCCTCCACGAGTTCAACCCCATGATGGGTCACCGCGGCTGCCGTCTGGCTGTCACCTATCCGGAGATCGCCGCCATGCAGACCCGCGCCGTCATCAAGGCTGCTCTGGCCGTTCAGGCCCATCATCCCGAGTGGACCATGGTCCCCGAGATCATGATCCCCCTGGTGGGCGAGGCCAAGGAGCTGAAGTATGTCAAGGACATTGTGGTCAAGACTGCTGACGAGCTGATCAAGGCTGCCGGTTCCGACATGAAGTACCTGGTTGGTACCATGATCGAGATCCCCCGCGCCGCTCTGACCGCCGATGAGATCGCCAAGGAAGCTGCCTTCTTCTCCTTCGGAACCAACGACCTGACTCAGATGACCTTCGGCTTCAGCCGTGACGACGCCGGCAAGTTCCTGGGCGCTTACTATGATAAGAAGATCTACGAGAATGATCCCTTCGCCAAGCTGGATCAGAAGGGCGTCGGCAAGCTGGTGGATATGGCCTGCAAGCTGGGCCGCAGCGTGAACCCCGACCTGCATCTGGGTATCTGCGGCGAGCACGGCGGCGATCCCTCCTCCGTGGAGTTCTGCCACCGCACCGGTCTGGACTATGTGTCCTGCTCTCCCTTCCGTGTGCCCATCGCCCGTCTGGCCGCCGCACAGGCTGCCATCAAAGAGATGTAATTCTCCCGCAAGGGCGTCAAGCAACCGTATACCCGCAAGCCTCCGGTCAATGACCGGAGGCTTGTTCTTTTCTCTGTAGCATGTTAAACTGAAAGGGAAGCAGAGGTAACTAACCGTTTGACAAAGGTGTGTGATGGTATGAAAAAAATGATACCGTGGATCATTGCATCGGCCGTGATCATGCTGGTCTTTCCTTGGCTTGCGGTCACCTTCGTAAAAGGCGATGGCGGAATGGCCGTTTGCTTCATCCTGTTTTTTGCGCTGAACCCTATTTATGCCATATTTGCCGGAGCACAGGCTGGAAAAGATGTCAAACGCTTCTGGGCCTTGCCGATGATCACCGCGATCTTGTTTTTAGCCGGTACATGGCTGCATTTCGATATGGGCGAACCGGCGTTTCTTCTCTATGCGTTGATCTACTTGCTTTTAGGGGCCGCAGCCATGCTGATCTCCGCGTTTATAAGGAAAATACTTGAAAAGCACTGAGACAACTCCAATTTCTCTTGCAGCCGCCTCAGCCGTCCTATTTCAACACTCTTGAAAATTTCTGTCAATCGATCCGCGGATGCCTATTGGGATCTGTTTCGACCCCTCACTGAAAAAAGTCCGTCTGGAATACTCCAGACGGACTTTTTATCGCATTTTCAAGTTTTCGGTGCTTTTTTCATTTCTCAGAATCATGGGTACAGGTCTGAATATCAGGATCATTCAAGATCCGGGCTTTCTTATCGGCGTTGCTCTCCTCTCTCCAAGTCCCGACAACGCCCTTTCCGATGATCAGCCCTAAAGAACCCCAGGCTGCAATGGCAAACAGAAGCACGAAATATTTCATGCTTTTTTTTTCAACAAAACGCTTTTTTTATTCTTTGTAAGGCCATTTCACCTATTTAAAGCAAGTATTTGACGTCAACAAAGCACTATTATTATACATAGGTATATACTTCTCTCCATCCGTTATCACCCGTATTTGTTTACACCTTTCTAATACCGGAAATTATCTTTTTACTATGTTTTCTTACAATAATACACTAACTTTGTCGCATTATGATACTATCTGACCAATACGATCCAATGGGACAAGCCATTTGGGACTACGCCACCCTTGGCAATGCACAACATCATTTAATTGTACAGTCGAGTCTATTTGACGACGACGAGATGCCGATTGAGACATTATTTCGCAAAGAATCTCACATGTCACGTATTGAACGTACCGCGCTCAATTTATGCAAAGGTCGCGTTTTGGACGTCGGAGCAGGAGCTGGCTGCCATACATTAGCTTTAGAAGCACGTGGATTGGACGTTACTTCTATTGACATTTCACCTCTTTCTACCAAAGCACGCACCTTACATGGTGCCCGGCATAGCATTTGTGCTGACATCTTTACAGCATCGTTTGACTTCAAGTTTGATACCATCTTATTATTAATGAATGGATTAGGCATTGCAGGGAAGTTAAGCAATCTCTCCACTCTACTCCTTCGTTGCAAGAGTCTGCTTTCACCTGATGGAAAAATCTTAGCTGATTCTTCTGACCTCTGTTATCTATTTGACGATGACGAGGATTTCTCAACAAACGATCTAAATACCTACTATGGCGAAGTAGACTTCAACATGGTGTACGGAAAATGTAAGGGTAAATCATTTGATTGGCTGTACGTTGACTTCGATACTTTAAAAGACATAGCTCATACTTGTCAACTCGAAGCAACCAAGCTCGTTGAAGGAGAACATTTTGACTATTTGGCAGAAATTAAATAAACAAGACGAATACATCTTAGCCATCTCACAATTCATTGCAAAGCCGTTATTTCTATAAAAAAGTAAAGCGCTCTATAGTTTGTCGTAAAACTATAGAGCACCTCATATACTATTATATATGTATTGCTAAATACGATTACTGTTCTTTAGCTACACCAATTACTACGCGGTTAGAATCATTCTCCTTAAAGGGTTGAACTTGATCACCCTTGAAGTCGGTTGAAAGGCGTGAAGCATCAATACCATACTTCTCAATCAACATCTTCTTCACGTGTTCTGTACGCTTTTGTGAGATAGTACGGTTGATTTCTGCATTACCCGTACCTGCATCAGCATAACCTGTAAGCACAGCCTTTGCACTAGGATAATCCTTCATCCATTGTGCGAAAGCACGAAGTTTAGCTTCTTCCGTTCCTGTAACAGCAGAAGAACCAATGGTAAAGAACACTTCTGCCTTTGTTTCGTGCAACACACGCGCTGCGGGCTTTGGTTCTGGCTTAGGCTCAGGCTTTGATTCAGGAGCGGGAGTCTGTTGAGCTTGCTGCATTTGGTTGTAGTCTTGTTGAGAGACCATATTGGCATTATCTTCAGTAATGCGTTTGCGGCCAAACTTAAAGTTGATACCTGCCAATGCTTGCACTTGCCAATCGCCCTTACCATTCAACTTTGAGTTGAAACGGTCGTGATAGTTATTGGCAGTAACTTCAAGATTAATGCCTACCAAGCGGCTCAATTCGAAGTCGAGCATTGCACCTACGCGGAAGTTATGTACCAAGCGGTCATCGCTCCAACGAAGGTTTACATTATCATTCGTTACACTGGTGATATTATTACCTGCCAACTTATTCAAATCATCGTTATCCCAAGCATAGCCCAAGCCAACGCCACCCAACAAATAAGCATTTACTACGTGATGCTTATTAGGAGCAAACGCATTGCAAAGGTTGAACATAAGATCGAGGTTAGAGGTAACGAACTTATACTTGTAAGTTTTGTCAAGGCTCTTAAGTCCACCCTTCTCATTAATTCCGCTTACGTGCAAGCGTGCGCCTACTACGGGTGTAAACATTCCACCAATGTTCACAGCCCCAATTGGGGTAATGAGTTTCGTAGCATCATAATTGCCAAACGTTACTTGACCACCACCTTGTACACCTACAAAGGCATAAGGATAACCAGACTTTTTCTTTTCGCTTGCAACTTGCGCAAAAGTAGCCTGTGCCGAAACACCTGCTACGAGCAATGAAGCGAGTAGCATCTTAAAATTAATCATATTTATATGTTTTTATTGTTTTTCTAAACGCAAAGATACATATTGTTTTTTAATGTTGCAAAGTTATAACGCAAATATATACAAGGGCATTCTAAAAATCTGTTTTTAGTTGATAGTTATAAGGTTACATCACTTTAATAATCAACTAAACTAACTTTAAGACCTTACAATCTTAAAAGGTTGAACTGAGTATTTTTTAGAATCTGCCATAAAAAAATCCTTCAAAACTTTTATCGTTTTGAAGGATTTAATGCGGTGTGTACGGGACTCGAACCCGTGACCCCATGCGTGACAGGCATGTATTCTAACCAGCTGAACTAACACACCAAAGTGTGCAAAAGTTAAAGCTTCAACTCAGCATTAATAGCGGTGTGTACGGGACTCGAACCCGTGACCCCATGCGTGACAGGCATGTATTCTAACCAGCTGAACTAACACACCATAACGTGTGAGTTGCTATGCTTTTTGCTTTTGCGAGTGCAAAGGTACAATTAATTTTATATCTAACAAATATTATCCTTATTTTTTTACGCAGAGACAGAAAAAAGTTTCACATACTCACAAAAAAGGCTCAGCGTATTTCACTGAGCCTCCTATTAATAGTTCGTAATCTCTCAACCGTCTGCAGCATCTACCTTCACAAGCGAATGGCAGACGGCACAAACAGATATCAAGAAGACTTTTACATCATTTCTCAATACCTTTTATTTCGGTATCCTTCAAGCAGAGGGCTTTTTCATGGTTAATATCTGTTTACGTATCCCACATTTCGTGAAATACGTTTACCCTCTTTCATGCACGCGGCATGACTTACTTAGCTTGACGTTCCTTGTACTTTTCAATCTGGCGAAGCAAAGAATCAACGCAGAGGTCAACACCTTCTTCAAACGTGTCGCACACCTTTTCTGCGTGCAAGTCTGTTCCTGGGAGTGAAACGTTCAATGCCGTTTCCTTATTCTTTGCGGTTTCGGGCTTAACTACCTTAAGCACGAACTCAGCCTTAATTATGTTGTCGCAAGTCTTTTCGAGCTTGCTTGCTTTCTTTTCAATAAATGCGTTCAACTTATCAGTTGCATCAAAGTGGATGGCTTGAATCTTGAGTTCCATAGTAACCTCCTTTTTTGTTTATGCCCTTGGGTGGGCTAGTTCATATTCTTTTTTAAGGTCAGCAAACGACGTATGCGTATACACCTCTGTAGTTGAAATACTTTCATGTCCGAGCAGTTCTCGAATAGCCTCCAGACTGGCACCATTATTAAGCATTGCCGTAGCAAAGGTGTGGCGTAACACGTGCGGACTTTTTTTCTTCTGCGTAGTAACAAGTGAGAGATAACGCTTTACAATTATTCCCACCTGTCGACGATTGATGCGTTGTCGCTTCTGTGTAATAAACACAGGGCCTTCACTGCTGCCGTAGAACTGTTGACGAACGTGCAAGTACTTCACTAAGGTTTCATACAATTCTAAGCCAAAAGGCACGACACGCTGCTTATTACGTTTACCCGTCACACGCAGTTCACATGTTGTAAGTTGAATATCATTTACATTCAATCCAATCAATTCAGCCATACGTACCCCTGTGTGGTAAAAGGTGAGTAACATAGTTTGATTGCGTACACCTACAAAGTCACTACCATAATCTACATCATCAAAAAGTCGTTCTACCTCTTGTTCTTTCAAAAACGAAGGAAGAACCTTCTGCGCTTTTGGATTTTGTATGAGCGACATCGGATTATGATCTACCACCCCCATTCGACGCAAGTATTTATAAAAGCTACGTACCGCACTGAGTTCCTTACCCATAGTACGCGCTCCCTCACCTCGTTCCATTTGGGCGGCCAACCATTGGCGCATCACATCGGCATCAATCGTTTGCCAAGAAAGTTGACTATCTATACTTTTAAAAAATATCTCGACCGACACAAGTGCTTTCTTATAAGTAGCAATGGTTGTGGGAGAATAGCCACGTTCCGCTTCTAAATAAGTCAAGAAATCTTGTTTTAAATCGTTCATTTTCTAAAGAATCTTTCAACTATAGCACACAAAGCGAACAACTCACTTTTAGCTATCTTGGCTTTACAAAAGCGAATATCGGAACTTTTTTTGAATGTGCCAAATTTTGCTGCTCATTTTTTTTAAAACAACAATTTATCTAAACCAGAACTTGAGTAAATCACCACACTTTGTGACACACTTCTCTTGCACGAGCCACAAAATATAATTTCCTTTGCAACTTCAATAAAAATACATTCGAAAACATGAAAAGAGGGAAACATACCGTTTTATTTATCTGTTTGGGCAATATTTGCCGTTCGCCTGCTGCTGAAGGCATTATGAAATCGATTGTAAAGGACCATAAATCAGAAGCAGATTTCGAAATAGACTCTGCAGGCATTGGTAATTGGCACGTCGGACAATTGCCCGATAGCCGTATGCGAGAGTGTGGACGTAAGCATGGCTATAACTTTAATAGCCATGCCCGTCAATTCACCCCAACTGACTTCCAACGCTTTGACCACATCGTGGTAATGGACAACGACAATTATCGTGCTATCACTGCTATGGCACATACACAAGACGATAAAGCCAAAGTGGTGCGCATGGCCGACTTCTTAACCTCTCATCGAACGTACACCACAGTGCCCGACCCTTATTATGGTGACGCTACTGACTTTGAATTAGTCATCACCTTATTAGAAGATGCGTGCCAAGAACTTTATCGTACAATCACAAGTGAAGCGTTATGACACAGGTCTGGGTAAGTGCTGTTGGGCTCTGCGGAGCCTCTATCATTGGCAGTGCAATAGGATTCTTTATCAAAGAGTTGCCTCATAAATGGAATGATACGTTACTCGGCTATTGTGCAGGCCTAATGTTAGCTGCTTCTACACTGGGACTCATTGTTCCTGCCTTTGAGCAAGCCCAGCAATGGTGGTGGGCGGTCGGTGGCGTAATGGCTGGAGCTTTGTTTCTCAACGTGCTCGACCTCATTACGCCCCACCTTCACCACATTACAGGACTTAACGAGGCGGAACATCACAATAATGCTTCGCTCAATCGCATCCTATTATTTGTCCTCGCCATTGCCATACACAAGCTGCCCGAAGGCATGGCTGCTGGCGTGAGCATTAACGATACCGCAACGGACAATAATTGGACGGTAAGTTTGGGCATTGCGCTACAAAATGTACCAGAAGGAATGGTTATTATTGCTCCCCTATTAATGGCTGGCGTAAAGCCACTGCGCACTTTCTGCATCTCTATTGTGATAGGACTCTTAGAAGTCGTAGGCGTTGTCATCGGTTTTGGGATGGGACAAGCATCTACTTTATTACTACCCATCATGTTAGGCTTCGCTGGCGGTGCTATGCTTTACGTAACGAGCGACGAGATGATTCCCGAAACGCATGCACATGGCTATCAAAAGCAAGCCACCTATGCCCTACTCTTGGGGTTTATAACCTTTATTATTATTGAAAGGTGCGTATAGTTATCGCACATTTTCTAAATTTACACTACCTTTGTAGGCAGAAGAAACGATGCACAAAAGCAGGGCGTTTTGAGTGATATACACACTATTAACATGAAAAATTATTTATCTAAGTTCCTATATATTGTTCTATTTGTCGCATTTTTACCCACTGTGGCATGGAGCAATGCAGAAAAGCGTAACTTTACACTCGTTATTGACGCTGGACATGGCGGTCACGATGCTGGTGCAGTGGGTGCTTACTCCAAAGAGAAAGACATCAACCTACGCGTAGCATTGGCCTTTGGCAAATTGGTGGAAGAGAATTGTCACAACGTGAAGGTGGTCTATACTCGCAAAACTGACGTATTCATTCCTCTACAACGACGTGCCGACATTGCCAATAACAACAAGGCCGACCTCTTTATTTCTGTTCATACAAACGCATTACCTGCCGGCCGATTAGCCTATGGATCAGAAACGTACACTTTAGGTATGGCCCGCGCCAATGCCAACCTTGCCGTTGCCAAACGCGAGAATGCTGTAATTACACTTGAGAACGACTATAAGACAACTTATCAAGGTTTCGACCCCAATAAGGCAGAAAGCTACGTCATCTTTGAGTTTATGCAAGATAAATACATGAAACAAAGTGTCGACCTAGCAAGTTGTATTCAGAAGCAATACGTCTCAACAGGGCGTCCCAACAAGGGGGTACACCAAGCGGGGTTCTTGGTGTTACGCAATACTTCAATGCCTTCCGTGCTCACTGAGTTAGGTTTTATCACCACTCCTGCTGAAGAGACTTACCTCAACTCACAACAAGGCGTGATGGAACTCAGCCGTAGCATTTATAATGGATTTTTAGCCTACTTGCGCATGCACGAAAAGGGCGTACACGACATTCCTGAGAATCTTCCTACTCGCATGACGGCCGACCTTCCTAAACCCAAAGTGAGCGAACCCTTAGCCGAGCCTTCAAACTTTAATAACAGTGAGGCTGCTGTTGTTCCTGTTGCCACCGTTCCAACGACGCGCATCGTCGAAACGCCTAACGATAATGACGTAGCTCTCATTTCACGTCGAAGCAATAACGCGAAGCATTCGACTGCAAAGCATGCTACTCCGAAAGCTGAACCGAAGCGAGAAGTTGAAGCAAAGGTGAAGGCCCCAACCAATCACGCTAAAGAAAAATCTAAACCACAAGAAAATACGACGAAAACAAAAGAGGCCGCACAGTCTAAGAACACTTTGACAAAGGGTAAAGAAACGCCTAAGTCCAAAGATGTTGCCTCTACGTCAAAGGCTCAAGGCAACACAACCAGGACAAAGGAAGCAAGCAATACGAAAAAAGAACAGGCAAACAGCTCGAAGC
>ENA-UEQW01001254-UEQW01001254.1-human-gut-metagenome-genome-assembly--contig:-NODE-1254-length-21312-cov-3.852696_pt1 | contig 21312 bp, 15 predicted proteins | sample MGYA00242947_ERZ507947 | MGnify/ENA primary metagenome ERZ507947 (study PRJEB26167, sample SAMN06115421) | human gut metagenome | host: Homo sapiens | place: China:Guizhou | collected 2015-03-17... | reverse complement strand
GCAAGTCAGATAGAAGAAACAAAAAAGCAGAGTGTGAAACAGTAAGTTCACACTCTGCTTGAATTCATTAACACGTGAGCAACGGGTTTCGGCGTATGACCGGCGCTGCGCAGCAGCAGCAGCAAATAGATAAACGATACGCTGGCGATCATGATAAACAATAAATTATCGGAGAAATTCTGCATTAGCATAGCGGTAAATGACGGGCCAAGCAGACTTCCCACAGTATAGCTCAACAGTAAGGCCTGGTTCATCGCCACCAGTTGATGATGTTCAACTTTCTCGCAAGCCCATGCCATCGCCACCGGATATAGCGTAAAGCCAGCGGCACCGAGGATGAATAACGCTGGGGCCATCGCCGCCTGGCTAAGCATCGCGATACTGCCGAGAATGACGACAAAGACCTGAACACGCAACACCAGCAGTCGACCAAACTTATCCGCCAGACGTCCAATCGGCCATTGTCCAAGGATACCCGCACTGACCAGTACCGCCATCCAGAAACCAATGCTGGCATTGCTCACCCCTTTGTGATTGAGGTACAGCGGCATCAGGCCATATAGAGATCCCAGAACGATTCCTGAGATAATGCAGCCATTCACGCCAAGCCGCGCCTGACGGAGTTTTAGCATTGACGTAATTGACGTCGAATCATGGTTTTCAGCCTGCTGATTCAGCACACGCGTAAACAACAGCGGTAAGATCCCTGCCAACGTCAAACCTGTAACCCACGGCAATACGGACATCAGCTCGGTTGAAACTTTGCTGACCAGTAACTGGCCTAAAAACGTTCCCACGTAATAAACCATCATATACGCAGCAAGCAAACGCCCACGGTTACGTGACGTCCCACTGCACATCAGCGCGCTCTCAACAACCACCCAAATCATGGCACAGCCGACGCCCGCGACAAAACGCCAAGCCAACCAGCTCCAGAATCCAATCATCAGGCCAAGGCCGGCACAGCCAGCGGCAAAAATGAAGGAGGCCAGATAATAGCTGCGGTTAAAGCCAATGCGCTTAATGACATACCCTGTCAGCAATGTACCGACAAGGTTGCCGGTAAAATAGGATGAGCTGACAACGCCTACCTGCCATGTGGACATGTGTTCCTGGGCGAGCCAAAGCGGCACGAGTGTATTTAACACCGCAATCGCCAGAGTCAACAAAAGCAGGCCAGACAGCAAAAGCATGACAGGCCGGGTATACGTGGACATGAATTAAAACCGTGAGGAAGTTCAAATTTCATGCGCATCATGCCACCGCCAAAAACATTGTCAATGGGTGAAAATACGCGATATCCCAGCGGCGGTATTATCGATTTATATTACTCATTCATAACGCTAATGCTGAAGAGATGATTAGTCTCATCTGATTGTTTTTATTGAACTAACACAAATTTCATACGCTTCGTTCAGTCGAAAAATTTCATGGTCACAGCAAACTCATATTTCCCGTCTATGCTTTCAGAGCAATGCATCGCGTCTGATCGATTTCAGACGTACCACTGACTCTCGAAAGGAGAAGAGGATGACCAAACCGTATGTTCGTCTTGATAAAAATGATGCTGCCGTTTTGCTTGTTGATCACCAGGCTGGTTTACTTTCCCTTGTACGGGATATCGAACCCGATAAGTTTAAAAATAACGTGCTGGCGCTGGGTGACCTGGCTAAGTATTTCAACTTACCAACTATTCTTACCACCAGTTTTGAAACCGGTCCTAACGGCCCATTAGTTCCAGAACTGAAAGCACAATTCCCCGATACACCTTACATTGCTCGCCCGGGAAATATTAACGCCTGGGATAACGAAGATTTTGTAAAAGCTGTCAAAGCGACAGGTAAAAAACAGTTAATTATTGCCGGTGTGGTAACCGAAGTTTGCGTGGCATTCCCGGCGCTTTCAGCCATTGAAGAAGGGTTTGACGTCTTTGTCGTGACTGACGCGTCAGGGACCTTTAATGAAATTACCCGGCATTCGGCATGGGATCGCTTGTCGCAAGCTGGTGCGCAATTGATGACATGGTTCGGCGTGGCGTGCGAGCTGCATCGCGACTGGCGTAATGATATTGAAGGACTGGCGACGTTGTTCTCTAACCACATTCCTGATTATCGTAATTTGATGACCAGTTATGACACGTTAACGAAGCAGAAATAAAAGAGAACCGGGGCCGAAACCCCGGTTGTTATGATTAGCTTGCGACGGCCATCCCCACGGTCATATGCAAACCATAGAATACGCCGCGACCGATTAATTCCCCTGCCAGAAGCAGAATGAATGATACAGAAAGTAGCGGAACCGCAGGCTGATAACCTTTTAGCTGTGGTGCAATCCACAAGCACAGGGCAACGGCCAAAAGCACGATCCGCCAGGACATCAGCGCACCATAGTCCGGCACCAGCGCTGCGGCCTGCTGCACAGAACTATGAATAGTCGCCAGCTCTGCGCCCTGCATCACTGACACCACGCCACTCACTACCAGTGCCAGTACAGAAATTGCTGGCAGCAGACGCATCGCCCAGCCATCGACGCCAGCCAGACTCAACAACAGGTAACCCAGTAACGGGCCGCCCATAAACATCGTCAGGAAGAAGCCCATCGGCGTCCAGATGCTGTACCAGGTCGGAACGGTATCAATGCTGTTATACACACGCACCATCATCCAGACAAAGATGACGCCAAGAACCATCGTCACTATCAGCCACAGCGTACGCAATGCCGGTGACAGCTTTTTCAGCATTGCCAGCAACCAGCCGATGCCGCCTACGGCAAAAAAGATCGAACCGCTGGCGATTTCGTTACTGAGTGCTGAAGCCCCTACCCGGTTGAGCGAGTTAAAAGCGCGCATTGGTGAACCAAGATGGAGCATAGAGGCGATAAAGCCAATGCCCATCAGCACCCATAAACCAAACATGCAGGCGATAACACGCTGCTGGGCTTCTGCTCGCAGGTCGCCTTTGAGCAGCGCCAAAGCCAGAACGATAAAACCACCTGCTACACATTGCCCGAAGACCGTGAAGATCATCAGCGGCCATTCATGCCATCCACTTCCCATCTCACACCTCCTTCGGGTTTGCCAGATAGCCAGTGGTATCCCCGGTCGGGCGGCTATTGGCATTGGGTTTGATCACAATATTCGGTTTGGTAAAGTGAGCTCGCGGCAACGGCGCAACGGCCGCCAGATCGCCATGTTTTTTACGCAGCTCGTCGATAGGGCCGAAATCCAGCGCCCGCAGCGGACAAGATTCAACACAGATCGGCTTTTTACCCTCCGCAACACGGTCATAACAACCATCGCATTTGGTCATATGGCCTTTCGTTTCGTTATATTGCGGTGCGCCATACGGGCAAGCCATATGGCAGTAGCGGCAGCCAATGCACACATCTTCATCGACCACAACAAAACCATCTTCACGTTTATGCATCGCACCGCTCGGGCAGACTTTAGTACAAGCCGGATCTTCGCAGTGGTTACATGAAATCGACAGATAGTAGGCAAACACGTTCTGGTGCCAGACACCGTTATCTTCCTGCCAGTCGCCGCCAGCATATTCATAAATGCGGCGGAAGCTGACTTCTGGCGTCAAATCTTTGTAGTCTTTACAAGCCAGCTCGCAGGTTTTGCAACCGGTGCAACGGCTGGAATCAATAAAAAATCCATACTGGGTTGTCATCGGTTACTCCTTACACCTTTTCAACCTGAACAAGGTTTGTATGTGACGGATTCCCCTTAGCGAGAGGAGACGGACGTTGAGTGGTCAGTACGTTAATACAACCACCCTTATCGACACGTTTTGCATCCGGGTCATACCAGGCACCTTCACCCAGTGCGACCACACCCGGCATCATTCGTGGCGTCACTTTCGCCTCAATATGAACCTCACCACGATCGTTAAAGATCCTGACTTTATCGCCGTTGTGGATACCGCGTTTTTGGGCATCAAGCGGGTTGATCCACATTTCCTGACGGCAAGCCGCTTTCAGCACATCAACGTTGCCGTAAGTTGAGTGAACGCGAGATTTATAGTGGAAACCTGTAAGCTGCAGCGGATACTGTTTGTTCAGCGGATCCTGATAACTTTCAAAGCCCGGCGTGTAGATCGGCAGTGGATCGATCACATCGCCTTCTGGCAATTCCCAGGTAGCGGCAATGTCAGCCAGCGCCTGCGAATAAATCTCAATTTTGCCCGATGGCGTAGTCAGTGGGTTTGCCTGCGGATCTTCACGGAAGGCTTTATAAGCAACGTGATGCCCTTGTGGGTCGCGCTTTTTAAAGATCCCCTGCTTGCGGAACTCTTCAAACGTTGGCAGTTCAGGAATCGCTTCCCGCGACTGGGCATACAGATGCCGCATCCACTCTTCCTGGGTACGGCCTTCAGTAAACTGTTGCTCAACGCCAAGACGTTTTGCCAGTTCGCTGGTCATTTCATAGATGGTCTTACATTCAAAGCGCGGTTTAATCACCTGATCGTTGAAAATCACGTAAGACATATTCCCGCAGGATGCATCCAGCGCAAAGTCCATCTGTTCGGAAGCGGTGCAGTCAGGCAGCAGGATGTCAGCATATTTCGCCGATGAGGTCATGTGGCAGTCGATAACCACAATCAGCTCGCACTTCTTATCATCCTGAAGGATTTCATGGGTACGGTTGATTTCAGAATGCTGGTTAATCAGGCAGTTACCGGCATAGTTCCAGATCATTTTGATCGGCACATCCAGCTTATCTTTCCCGCGTACACCATCACGCAGCGCCGTCATTTCCGGGCCACGTTCAATGGCATCGGTCCACATAAACATAGAAATGCTGGTCTGGATTGGGTTTTCCAAGGTCGGCATACGGACAAACGGTAAGCTGTATGAACCTTCACGCGCGCCGCTGTTGCCTCCGTTAATACCAACGTTACCGGTCAGAATCGCCAGCATCGAGATAGCACGGGTTGCGATTTCACCGTTAGCGTGACGCTGCGGGCCCCATCCCTGGCTGATAAACGCCGGTTTGGTACTACCGATTTCACGAGCCAATTTGATGATTTTGTCTGCCGGAACACCAGTGATTTGCGAGGCCCATTCCGGCGTTTTAGCCACGCCATCTGGCCCTTCACCCAGAATATAAGCTTTATAGTGGCCATTTTTCGGCGCACTGGCTGGCAGGGTTTTCTCATCGTAGCCAACGCAATATTTATCGAGGAATGCCTGATCCACCAGGTTTTCAGTGATCATGACGTACGCCAGACCGTTAACCAGTGCGGCATCTGTTCCCGGACGAATAGGGATCCACTCATCTTCGCGCCCGGCACCGGTGTCGGTATAGCGCGGATCGATGATGATCATGCGGGCATTAGATTTCTGGCGTGCCTGTTCAAGATAGTAAGTCACCCCACCGCCACTCATTCGCGTTTCGCCAGGGTTATTACCAAACAGCACTACCAGCTTACTGTTTTCGATATCCGACGGGCTGTTGCCATCTGCCCAGCCGCCGTAGGTATAGTTCAAACCTTCCGCAATTTGCGCGGAGGAGTAGTCGCCGTAATGGTTCAGATAGCCGCCGCAGCAGTTCATCAGCCGCGCGACCAGGGTATTTCCCGGCGGCCAGGAGCGGGTCATGGTGCCGCCCAGCGTACCGGTGCCATAGTTCAGATAGATAGACTCGTTGCCGTACTCTTTGATCAGGCGCTGCATATTGGTCGCGATGATGTCGTAGGCTTCTTCCCAGCTAATGCGCTCGAATTTGCCTTCACCGCGCGCCCCGACTCGTTTCATCGGATATTTCAGGCGGTCCGGATTGTAGACACGGCGACGCATGGAACGCCCACGCAGGCAGGCGCGAACCTGGTGCAGGCCGTCGTAATTGTCATCGCCGGTATTGTCCGTTTCGACATATTTGATTTCACCGTCCACGACGTGCATACGTAGCGGGCAGCGACTACCACAGTTAACTGTACAGGCGCTCCAGATAACCTTTTCGTCTGATTTTGTTGGAATGGCGCTATCGACAGCGTGCGCAATCCGACTAAAAGGTAATGTTAATGCGCTGCTGGCCATTGCCAGGCCGCCGATCGCTGTCGTTTTTACCAAACCACGGCGACTCACCTCAGCAGCCAATACCGCATCAGGGATTTTCGTTTTCATAATGGCTCACTCAAGCTTGCTCACGATTGATTCCAGTAACAAACCGTATTGTGTAATTATTTCTATAGCAGTTCGCTATATAGGCTTGTATACATCGAATAATTTGAAAATCAAAGAGATAGGTAGATTTTCACTCGAAAGTAGTATTACGTGTAAGTGAGGAGTAATTATTGTTCGGTATCAAAGGGAGACAAAAAAAGCGCCCGCAGGCGCTTTTTAGATTCAGAAAAATTGGGTATTAGCCAATATATTCCAGTCCGTTCATATACGGACGCAGAACTTCTGGTACTTCAATACGACCATCAGCCTGCTGATAGTTTTCCATTACTGCAACCAGCGTACGACCAACAGCCAGACCAGAACCGTTCAGGGTATGAACCAGACGGGTTTTCTTGTCCGACTTGCTGCGGCAACGTGCCTGCATACGACGTGCCTGGAAATCCCAAACGTTGGAGCAGGAAGAGATCTCACGGTAGGTGTTCTGTGCCGGGATCCATACTTCCAGGTCGTAAGTTTTGCAAGCGCCAAAGCCCATGTCGCCAGTGCAAAGGATGATTTTACGGTACGGCAGGCCCAGCAACTGCAGGACTTTTTCTGCATGACCAGTCATCTCTTCCAGCGCCGCCATTGAGTCTTCTGGGCGCACGATCTGCACCATTTCAACTTTGTCGAACTGGTGCATACGGATCAGACCACGGGTGTCACGACCATATGAACCGGCTTCAGAACGGAAGCATGGGGTGTGGGCGGTCATCTTAATTGGCAGATCATCTTCATCGATGATTTCACCGCGCACCAGGTTAGTCAGCGGAACTTCTGCCGTTGGGATCAGCGCATAGTTACTGGTGTCTGCTTCTTCTTCCAGCGGACGAGTATGGAACAGATCGCCAGCAAATTTCGGCAGTTGACCCGTACCGTACAGCGTGTCCTGGTTAACCAGGTACGGAACATAGTTCTCACTGTAGCCATGCTGTTCGGTATGCAGATCCAGCATAAACTGCGACAGTGCGCGGTGCATGCGAGCAATCTGCCCTTTCATTACCACAAAGCGGGAACCAGTCAGCTTAACTGCAGCTGCAAAGTCGAGGCCAGAGTGCATTTCACCCAGCGTCACGTGGTCACGAACTTCAAAGTCAAACTCACGCGGGGTACCCCAGCGGCTGACTTCAACGTTGTCATTTTCGTCTTTACCTACCGGCACTTCATCTGCAGGCAAGTTAGGGATGGTTAGCGCGATATCGCGAATTTCAGCCTGTAAAGCATCCAGCTCGGCTTTTGCTGCATCCAGCTCTTCGCCCAGTTTGTTCACTTCCAGACGTAAAGGCTCGATATCTTCCCCGCGCGCTTTCGCCTGGCCAATGGATTTCGATCGGGAGTTACGCTCCGCTTGCAGGTTTTCCGTTTTGACCTGCAATACTTTACGACGCTCTTCAAGAGCGCCCAGCTTATCTACATCCAGCTTAAAGCCCCGGCGTGCCAGTTTTTCAGCGACTGCGTCTGGCTCATTACGCAGCAGATTGGGATCGAGCATGCTTATCCTGTGCTTATCGAATTAAATGGGAGATGTGGCCACAGCCTGCGACCACAGGGATACAGTAACAACATTACCGCAACGATAACATTAACGGTAGCGTTTTATGGGGCTATTTTGATCCTGTTCAGCCAGCCAGGCGAGCTTTTCGCCAATCTTGCCTTCAAGGCCCCTGTTTGTCGGGAAATAATAGCGTGTTTGTGCTATTTCCGGCGGGAAGTAAACCTCACCGGCAGCATAAGCGTTTGCTTCATCATGAGCGTAACGATATTCCTGCCCGTAGCCCATTTCCTTCATTAATTTCGTCGGCGCATTACGCAAATGAACCGGCACGTCATAATCCGGGCGTTCGCGAGCATCGGCCAGCGCGGCTTTAAACGCAGTGTAGACAGCGTTGCTTTTTGGCGCGCAGGCCAGGTAAACAATCGCCTGAGCAATGGCGCGTTCACCTTCCGCCGGGCCAACGCGAGTAAAGCAATCCCAGGCCGCAATTGCCACCTGCATCGCCCGTGGATCGGCATTACCGACGTCTTCAGACGCAATCGCCAGACAGCGACGCGCGACATATAACGGATCGCCACCAGCGGTAATAATTCGCGCATACCAGTACAGCGCCGCATCGGGTGCGCTACCACGTACCGACTTATGCAGTGCGGAAATCAGATCGTAAAAGCGATCGCCTTTGTTATCAAAGCGGGCGCTACGTTCACCGGCGATTTCGGTCAGTAATTCAGGCTTCAGGACCCGCTTACCGCTATCATCGACTTCGGCCATATCCGCCATCATTTCCAGCGTATTTAACGCCCGGCGCGCGTCGCCATTCACCAGTTCAGCAATGGCGCGTCGTGTTTCATCTGGCAGAACAATATCCTGACCACCATAGCCACGGGTTTTGTCTTCCATCGCCTGAGTTAGTACTTGCTCAATATCCTCTGTACTCAGGGATTTCAACAGATAGACACGGGCACGGGAAAGCAGTGCCGAATTAAGCTCAAACGACGGGTTTTCAGTGGTTGCGCCAATAAAAGTGATGGTGCCGTCTTCAATATGTGGCAGAAATGCATCCTGCTGGCTTTTGTTGAAACGGTGAACTTCGTCAACAAAAAGAATAGTGCGGCGACCTGCATTGCGGTTTTGCCGGGCGCGCTCGATCGCCTCGCGAATCTCTTTCACGCCAGAGGTGACGGCAGAAATACGTTCCACATCAGCGTTCGCATAGCGGGCAATCACTTCAGCGAGGGTTGTTTTGCCGGTACCCGGTGGCCCCCAGAGGATCATAGAATGTAAATGCCCGGCTTCGATAGCGCGCGGCAACGGCTTCCCCGCAGCCAGCAAATGTTGCTGGCCGATATACTGTGCTAAATTTTCTGGCCGCATACGCGCGGCCAGAGGTTGAAAAGTATTATCCGAAAAATCGAGCGACAGATTGCTCACTCAGGTGCCTCTACTTACGTTGATCATCTACCGTGACGCCTTGCGGCGGGGTGAAGGTAAATTTCGCTGCATCCACAGCCCCATTTTGCTGGGATTTCAGTTGATAACTGCTGCGCTGATCGTCCTGCTCCACCGCGCTAAACTGATGGATTGTGCCATCACGTCCCACGTTAATGGTGAACTGCTTCAGATTGCCATTGCTGGCTTTCGGCGTCAGGACAAAGTCATCGCCATTCTGTTTGATATTGTACTGCTGCCAGTCGCTGGACTGGTTGCGGGCAATCAGCATAAACGGCGTATTACCGGTGGCATCTTTCAGCCAGGTTGCCGTAGCTTGCTCAACGAACGGGTTATAGAACCACAGTGTTTTACCGTCAGAAACCAGAATGCTTTCATCAGGTTGTGTCATATGCCAGTTGAATAAGTTTGGACGTTTCACCCACAGATCGCCCTGACCTTCCTGCACCGCCGCGCCGCTACCGTCAGTCACTTTTTGTGTGAAGCTGGCGTGGAAGCTGCTGACTTTATCCAGGCGGCTTTTCAGATCGCTTGCGGCATCAGCCCAAACGCTGCTTGCTACTAAGCTTGAGAGTAATGCACAGGTGATGGCAATTTTTTTCATCATTATTCCTCAAATTACGTCACTCCCGATCGGGAGTTCCCTCTACTCTCTATTCCAGGCTAATAATCAGCTTGAGGAAAGAAGAAAATACTGAATTTTCAGTTGATAGAGTGCCGGATGCGACGCTACCGCGCCTTATCCGGCATACGATGCATTAGTTAGTCAAACGGCGGTGGGGCCAGCACTTCACGATTACCGTTGTGCCCCTGTTCGCTGACAATCCCCTGCGCTTCCATCTGTTCGATAATACGCGCTGCACGGTTATAACCAATGCGGAACTGACGCTGTACGCCAGAAATTGACGCTTTGCGTTTTTCAGTGACAAACTGCACCGCCTGATCGAACAACGGATCCAGTTCTTCAGCGCCATCGAAACCACCCGCACCACCTTCGCTTTCGCTGTCGGAGGTGATGCCATCAACATACTGTGGGCGACCACGCGCTTTCCAGTCCTGCACCACGGCATGAACTTCCTGATCGCGAACAAAAGCACCATGGACACGTACCGGCAACGTGGAGTTCGGCCCAGAGTAGAGCATATCCCCCATACCCAGCAGTGATTCCGCGCCAGCCTGATCAAGAATGGTACGTGAGTCAATCTTACTGGATACGGTAAAGGCGATACGGGTCGGAATATTCGCTTTAATCAGACCAGTAATAACATCAACCGATGGACGCTGAGTTGCCAGTACGAGGTGGATACCCGCGGCACGGGCTTTTTGCGCCAGACGTGCTATCAGCTCTTCCACTTTTTTACCTACCGTCATCATCAGGTCGGCAAATTCGTCAACCAACACCACAATGTATGGTTCTTTTTTCAGCACCGGATGCTGGGCATCCATACTGTCACCCGGCTTCCAGTACGGGTCTGGAATCGGACGCATCATGCGATCGGCTTCAGCAATTTTTTCGTTATAACCCGCCAGATTACGCACACCCAGCGCAGACATCAGTTTATACCGACGCTCCATCTCGTTAACACACCAGCGCAGCGCGTTGGCGGCATCTTTCATATCAGTAACGACTTCCGTTAACAGATGCGGAATGCCTTCATAAACCGAAAGCTCCAGCATTTTCGGGTCGATCATGATGAAACGCACATCTTCTGGCTGTGCTTTATAAAGCATGCTCAGGATCATCGCGTTCACACCGACAGATTTACCGGAACCGGTAGTCCCCGCAACCAACAAGTGCGGCATTTTCGCCAGATCGGCAACCACCGGCTCACCGGCGATATCTTTACCCAGCACCACGGTTAATGGCGACGGATTATCGCGGAATTTGGCGTTATCCAAAACTTCGCGCAGATAAACGGTTTGTCGTTTTTTATTCGGTAACTCCAGACCTACATAGGGTTTGCCAGGAATAACTTCAACGACACGCACCGCCACCGTCGAAAGTGAACGGGCAAGGTCCCGTGACAAGTTAGAAATGCGCGCCGCTTTTACGCCCGGTGCCAGGTTCAATTCAAAGCGAGTGATAACCGGCCCCGGAGAGTAATTGACGACATCGGCTTTAATACGGAAATCAGCCAGACGCGCTTCCACCAGGCGAGCCATTTGTTCAAGCGCAAAGGTATCTACCGGCTCCACTTCGCTCGGCGGCGGTGTCAGCAAATCCAGAGAAGGCAGCGGCGTCGTCGGTTTATGCAACGGACGGCTGTCGCCATTACGCATCAACAGCGGATGAAGCAGGGTATCCTGCGGTTGTGGCGCAACTGGCTGTTGTGGCTGCTGATACTGCTGCTGCGGCGCAACCGGTTGTTGCGGCTGCTGATATTGCTGCTGTGGCGCAACCGGTTGTTGCGGCTGCTGATATTGTGGCTGCGGCGCAACCGGCTGTTGTGGCTGCTGATACTGCGGCTGCGGCGGAACTGGTTGTTGCGGCTGCTGATATTGCTGCTGCGGTGCAACCGGTTGTTGCGGCTGCTGTACAGGTTCAACAATTGGCGTAAACAACGGTTCGTGTGGACCATCATCCAGCAACGCTTTCATTGGCGAAAATTCAAAATCATCCAGCGAGAACGGATTCGCCCCAGCCGGTTGTTCGCCGGAATAACGTTGTTGTTGAGTTTGCGCAAACTGACGAGCCAGTTCAGCCTCTGCCGCAGCATCTGCATCTTCTGCGTTTACGGGCACATCATGTTGATACTGTTCGCCATAGCGTTGCTGCTGTGTCTGGGCGAACTGACGTGCCAGTTCATCCTGCTGCATCGCATCGATTTCATCATCGTTGTACTGATCGCCAGAATCGTACTGATTGCGCTGGGCTTCACGGGCTTTTTCTTCCGCCGCACGCTGTGAGGGCAGCTTAATACCGTAAGACGCCAGTTCACGACGAGTTGGCACGCGGATACGTTTCGGTCGTGGCAACTGCGGACCAATCCCCTCTTTGACCTGAGGACGCGGTCCACCGCTATTTGCCAGACTGAAGACTGGCGCGGCAACGGTTGCGGCAGCCCCCGTCGCCAGTGTCGCTTTTTTCACGCCAGATGCCAGCGGGGAAACAGCGGCAGCGGCTTCTACTGGAGGTACTGCTGCAACAGAAGGTGCTTTCAGCGAAGATTTGATCGGTTCTGGTTCTTTAACCGGTTCTGGAATCGGTTGATACCAGGCCGCAAGTTGTTCACGTTCACGGGCTCGCTTCTCTTCCACTTCTTCAAAATAGTAAAGCGGCGGACGCGCGGGTTTTGTCTCTTCTACAACGGGTTCAGGCTCCACAACAGGCTGCTGTTCAACGGATTGCGGCTGTTGGTACAACGGCTCCTGAGCGGCTGGCTGCTGATAAGTTTGCTCAGTCTGGTATGTAGACTGTGGAGCAAAAGTGGATTGCTGCTCTTCGGCTTGCCAGGCGTTACCTGCCACCGGTTGTTCTGGCGCAGGGGCATAATACGGCTGTTGCGCAGGTTGTTCAGCTGCAGGTGCATAATACGGCTGCTGCGGCTGTACTGGTTGTTGCAGCGGCTCATTATATTGCACTGCAGGCTGCGCATATTGTGACTGCTGTGGGTAACCTTCCGGTGCAGGAGCAATAACCGGCTCTCCCGTTTGTGGACCCGGTACAGGCTGCCAGGCTACTGTAGGTTGCGCAGGTGGAACATCAACAGAGGCAACAGGCGGCGTCTGAGTCACAGGTTCAACCGGCGCAGCCCAGCTTTGTGTCGCCGTGGTAGCAGCAGCTGCTACAGCGACAGGTTCGGTAATTGGCGCACCGTTTAATAATGGATCGTATTCGTCATATTCTGGCTGCGTTGCACGATTGCCCGAAAATAGGACGTCGTCCGGGTCGGCAGCCACACCGCGTGCAGTGTAGGTAATCTCTTCGTCATCATCCATCCGCTTACCGGAGAACAACGCAGCGTCTGTTTGCCGCCCCATCGGATTAATGAATTTTTCCGCCAACCGTTTACGACGCGCTAGCGCGCCGCGAAGAATACGGGCACGGCGTGATTCATGCTGTTTGCCGTGATTTTCATCTTCATACTCTTCGTCGTCTTCATACTCATCTTCATCGACCCAGGTATCATCGCGACGGGTACGATTACTGGCGAAGGTGAGAATGTTTAAAATCCAGCCGCCGAGTTTTTCAGCAATGGTCACCCATGACCAACCGGTGAACAGCGTCAGGCCCGCAGCCCAAACGCAGAGCAGCGCAATAGTTCCCCCGCTACTGTGTAGCAGTGGTTGTAGCGTAGTGCTTAGTAAGCTGCCAATGACGCCACCGGAGGCAAAATACCAGATATCGTCAGCGTTGATTGCCGCCAGACCACAGGAGGTAAGGATGAGCGCCAAAACGCCAATGATGCGTAGCGAAACGGCAAAATAATCAATGTATTCGTCGCTGGACTGATGACGCCAGGCAAACCAACAACCGCCGACAATAATGACGGGAATGGTGTAAGCCATCACGCCAAAAATAAAGAACAGCGTATCTGCCAACCACGCACCGGGCATCCCACCTAAATTATGGATAGGTTCATGCCAGGCCGTTTGCGACCAGCTGGGGTCCGAAGGGTTAAAGCTTAGTAAGGCAGCCATCAACCAGACGGCAAACAGGACAATAAGGATCAGCAACGCCTCCAGAAGGCGGCGGCCGCTACTTAACTTTGTCAATGTGACTTCTTTGTCTTCAGTGTATTCCTGGCTCAAGAAAGGCTCTCCAGGTTACAGGCTTTTCCTGCCCGATGCTAAAACGGACAACAGTACCAGGTTACCCCAGTACTGTTGCTGTATGGATTAACAGGAGTGTAATCAAAATACGCCGATTTTGCACCTGTTCCGTGTTAGCGCGTCTTAATAACCAGACGATTACTCTGCTTGACTTCTTCCATAACAACGTATGTCCGTGTGTCATTGACGCCAGGCAGACGCAGCAGGGTTTCCCCCAGCAACTTACGGTAAGCTGACATATCCGGCACGCGTGTTTTCAACAGGTAGTCGAAATCACCGGATACTAAATGACACTCCTGAATTTCTTCAAGTTTTTGTACAGCGGTATTGAATTGTTCAAACACATCCGGTGCGCCACGATTCAGAGTAATCTCAACGAATACCAGAAGTGATGCATCCAGATAATGGGGGTTAAGCAGCGCCGTATAGCCCTGAATAAACCCTTGTCTTTCCAGCCGACGCACACGCTCAAGGCACGGCGTTGGGGAAAGTCCCACACGTTTAGAAAGCTCGACGTTAGAAATACGCCCATCCTTTTGCAACTCATTAAGAATGTTACGATCGATACGGTCGAGATCTTTGCCAGGGCGCTTCTTGCTATCTACCATTATTATTGTCTCTCTGTATTCCTTCCCTACTCCTGTCTGACCCTGAAACATCACTGTTCAGAGTCGCTACCCGTCACGATAGACCGAAATCATGAAGATTCACGGCGCGCAATGCCTGGGTCTACGGTGAGAAGACCGTTGCCTTGTGGCAGCTATCGACATCACGAATGGCGTCTGTCCACGCCATACGTAGATTTCACTAGCACGGTAAACATGGTATTTACATGCATGGTTATGCGCATATAAGAATACTGTTTTTTTTCTTCCTCGAATGTTTTCGCAAAACACCAGGGGATTGTCAAAGCAAAACATCGATTTTTAGTACAACATGCCAGATAATCATTAACAGGGGCGTTTATTCATCATTTAATCGGCTTATAAAGCGGGAAATTTAAGTAGCAGAGCTGAGAATGACGGGAGAATTTGACCTGCTTATCGATGCTGCCGATTGCACAAATTGTTAACAAAATCGTCATACTCTTTTTTTACGTCTGTAAATTCCCTACAATCCTGCCCATTGTCTGCCAACAACTATGGGGATCTCATGGGCACGACCAAACACAGTAAACTGCTTATCCTGGGTTCAGGCCCGGCGGGATACACCGCTGCTGTCTACGCGGCGCGCGCCAACCTGCAACCTGTGCTGATTACCGGCATGGAAAAAGGCGGCCAACTGACCACCACCACGGAAGTGGAAAACTGGCCTGGCGATCCAAACGATCTGACCGGTCCGTTATTAATGGAGCGCATGCACGAACATGCCACCAAGTTTGAAACTGAGATCATTTTTGATCATATCAACAAGGTGGATCTGCAAAACCGTCCGTTCCGTCTGAATGGCGATAACGGCGAATACACTTGCGACGCGCTGATTATTGCCACCGGAGCTTCTGCACGCTATCTCGGCCTGCCCTCTGAAGAAGCCTTTAAAGGCCGTGGGGTTTCTGCTTGTGCAACCTGCGACGGTTTCTTCTATCGCAACCAGAAAGTTGCGGTCATCGGCGGCGGCAATACCGCGGTTGAAGAGGCGCTGTATCTGTCTAACATCGCTTCGGAAGTGCATCTGATTCACCGCCGTGACGGTTTCCGCGCGGAAAAAATCCTCATTAAGCGCCTGATGGATAAAGTGGAGAACGGCAACATCATTCTGCACACCAACCGTACGCTGGAAGAAGTGACCGGCGATCAAATGGGTGTCACTGGCGTTCGTCTGCGCGATACGCAAAACAGCGATAACATCGAGTCACTCGACGTTGCCGGTCTGTTTGTTGCTATCGGTCACAGCCCGAATACTGCCATTTTCGAAGGGCAGCTGGAACTGGAAAACGGCTACATCAAAGTGCAGTCGGGTATTCATGGTAATGCCACCCAGACCAGCATTCCTGGCGTCTTTGCCGCAGGCGACGTGATGGATCACATTTATCGCCAGGCCATTACTTCGGCCGGTACAGGCTGCATGGCAGCACTTGATGCGGAACGCTACCTCGATGGTTTAGCTGACGCAAAATAATTTTACAAATCAGTAACAAAAGTAAAGAAGGCGACACCATGCGACTATGGGTCGCCTTTATTTTTTCCCCGTTGTAACATTGCTCTGCAAATAATTCTGATAACTCACCTGCTAAGCGTGCAATGAATAAATCTCGTCAAAAAGAGTTAACCCGCTGGTTAAAACAGCAAAGCGTCATCTCCCAACGTTGGCTGAATATTTCTCGTCTGCTGGGCTTTGTGAGCGGCATATTGATCATTGCCCAGGCCTGGTTCATGGCGCGAATTCTGCAACATATGATTATGGAGAATATTCCCCGTGAAGCCCTGCTGCTTCCCTTTACGTTACTGGTTCTGACCTTTGTACTGCGCGCATGGGTGGTCTGGTTACGCGAACGGGTGGGTTATCACGCCGGGCAGCATATCCGCTTTGCCATCCGCCGTCAGGTTCTCGACCGTCTGCAACAAGCAGGGCCAGCGTGGATTCAGGGTAAACCTGCGGGGAGCTGGGCGACGCTGGTACTCGAGCAAATTGACGATATGCATGATTACTATGCACGCTACCTGCCGCAAATGGCGCTGGCAGTGTCGGTGCCGTTGCTGATTGTGGTGGCAATCTTCCCCTCAAACTGGGCTGCGGCGCTCATTCTGCTGGGCACTGCACCGTTAATTCCGTTGTTTATGGCGCTGGTTGGAATGGGGGCTGCCGATGCTAACCGACGTAACTTTCTCGCTCTTGCTCGCTTAAGTGGGCATTTCCTCGATCGCCTGCGCGGCATGGAAACATTGCGTATTTTTGGTCGTGGTGAAGCTGAAATTGAAAGTATTCGTTCTGCTTCGGAAGATTTCCGCCAACGGACAATGGAAGTGCTACGGCTGGCGTTTTTATCCTCCGGCATTCTCGAATTTTTTACCTCGCTGTCAATTGCTCTGGTGGCGGTCTACTTTGGTTTTTCCTATCTCGGCGAGCTGGATTTTGGTCACTACGATACTGGCGTGACGCTGGCTGCGGGTTTTCTGGCCCTGATCCTTGCGCCAGAGTTTTTCCAGCCATTACGCGATCTCGGTACGTTTTATCATGCTAAAGCCCAGGCTGTTGGTGCAGCTGACAGTCTGAAAACGTTTATGGAAACCCCGCTCGCCCATCCGCAGCGCGGTGAGGCGGAATTAGCATTAACCGATCCGCTGACCATTGAGGCCGAGGATCTGTTTATCACGTCGCCGGAAGGTAAAACGCTGGCCGGACCGCTGAACTTTACTTTGCCAGCAGGCCAACGTGCCGTGTTGGTTGGTCGCAGCGGTTCAGGTAAAAGCTCACTGCTGAACGCGCTTTCTGGTTTTCTCTCATATCAGGGATCATTACGAATCAACGGGATAGAATTACGCGATTTATCACCAGAATCATGGCGTAAACATCTCTCCTGGGTTGGGCAAAACCCACAATTACCGGCAGCAACATTACGGGATAACGTACTACTGGCGCGACCTGATGCCAGCGAACAAGAATTACAAGCAGCGCTGGATAACGCCTGGGTCAGCGAGTTTCTACCGCTCCTGCCACAAGGCGTTGATACGCCTGTTGGCGACCAGGCTGCCCGCCTTTCCGTGGGGCAGGCGCAGCGCGTGGCGGTGGCCCGTGCGTTACTAAATCCCTGTTCGCTATTACTGTTGGATGAACCCGCTGCCAGCCTTGATGCTCACAGTGAACAGCGCGTAATGGAGGCGCTGAATGCCGCCTCTCTGCGCCAGACAACGTTAATGGTCACCCACCAGTTAGAAGATCTTGCTGACTGGGATGTCATTTGGGTTATGCAGGATGGCCGGATTATTGAGCAAGGACGTTACGCGGAATTAAGTGTGGCTGGTGGCCCATTCGCCACATTACTGGCCCATCGTCAGGAGGAGATTTAAATGCGCGCTTTGCTACCCTATCTGGCACTGTATAAACGTCATAAATGGATGTTAAGTCTTGGTATTGTGCTGGCAATTGTGACGCTGCTCGCCAGTATCGGTCTGTTGACACTTTCCGGCTGGTTCCTCTCGGCCTCAGCGGTTGCGGGGGTTGCCGGACTGTACAGCTTCAACTATATGCTACCCGCTGCGGGCGTGCGTGGTGCCGCAATCACCCGTACTGCCGGGCGTTATTTTGAACGTCTGGTAAGTCACGACGCGACTTTCCGCGTGTTGCAGCATCTGCGCATTTACACCTTCAGCAAATTGCTGCCCCTCTCCCCTGCCGGACTGGCGCGCTATCGTCAGGGCGAATTGCTCAATCGCGTGGTGGCGGATGTTGATACGCTCGATCATCTTTACCTGCGCGTTATCTCGCCGCTGGTGGGCGCTTTTGTGGTGATTATGGTGGTGACAGTCGGGTTAAGTTTCCTTGATTTCACCCTCGCCTTTACGCTGGGCGGCATTATGTTACTGACGCTTTTCCTGATGCCACCGCTGTTTTATCGTGCGGGAAAAAGCACCGGGCAAAATCTGACTCATCTTCGCGGACAGTATCGCCAACAACTGACGGCCTGGCTGCAAGGGCAAGCTGAGCTGACCATTTTTGGTGCCAGCGATCGTTATCGCACGCAACTAGAGAATACAGAAATTCAATGGCTGGAAGCGCAACGCCGTCAATCTGAACTGACCGCATTGTCGCAAGCGATAATGCTGCTCATTGGCGCGTTAGCGGTGATCCTGATGCTGTGGATGGCGTCTGGCGGCGTTGGCGGCAATGCTCAACCCGGCGCGTTAATTGCCCTGTTTGTCTTCTGCGCGTTAGCCGCGTTTGAAGCACTGGCACCAGTAACGGGTGCATTTCAGCATCTGGGGCAAGTCATTGCCTCTGCCGTTCGGATCACTGATTTAACGGATCAAAAACCGGAAGTCACCTTCCCTGATACCCAAACTCGTGTTGCCGATCGCGTTTCGCTGACATTACGGGATGTTCAGTTCACTTATCCGGAGCAATCCCAACAGGCACTTAAAGGGATTTCTCTTCAGGTAAACGCCGGGGAACATATTGCGATTCTCGGGCGAACCGGATGCGGCAAATCAACACTGTTACAACTGCTGACCCGCGCTTGGGACCCGCAACAGGGCGAGATTTTGCTTAACGATAGCCCCATAGCCAGCCTGAATGAAGCGGCTCTACGACAGACCATCAGCGTTGTTCCTCAGCGAGTGCATCTGTTTAGCGCCACGCTGCGTGATAATCTGTTACTCGCCTCGCCTGGCAGTAGTGATGAGGCTCTGGCGGAGATCTTGCGTCGCGTTGGTCTGGAGAAGCTGCTCGAGGATGCAGGTCTCAACAGTTGGTTAGGTGAAGGCGGACGCCAGCTCTCCGGTGGTGAACTGCGCCGTCTGGCTATCGCCCGTGCGCTGTTACATGATGCGCCACTGGTGTTGCTGGATGAACCTACCGAAGGCTTAGATGCCACAACCGAAAGCCAGATCCTTGAATTGCTTGCAGAAATGATGCGTGAGAAAACGGTGTTAATGGTCACCCATCGACTTCGCGGACTCTCTCGTTTCCAACAAATAATAGTGATGGACAACGGGCAAATTATTGAGCAAGGTACTCACGCAGAACTGCTTGCCAGACAGGGGCGTTATTACCAGTTCAAGCAGGGTTTGTAAGCTATTATTGAACGATCCGACTTGCGTGGAGTTTTGCGGTCATGCGCCTGGTTCAGCTTTCTCGCCATTCAATAGCCTTCCCTTCCCCGGAAGGCGCATTACGTGAGCCTAACGGCCTGCTGGCACTTGGGGGCGATCTTAGCCCTGCGCGCCTGTTAATGGCTTACCAGCGTGGTATTTTTCCGTGGTTTTCTCCAGGCGACCCCATCCTCTGGTGGTCGCCCGATCCCCGCGCGGTGCTATGGCCAGAATCACTGCATATCAGCCGTAGTATGAAGCGATTTCATAAACGCTCGCCCTATCGTGTCACGATGAATTACGCTTTTGGTCAGGTCATTGAAGGCTGTGCCAGCGATCGCGAAGAAGGAACCTGGATCACGCGTGGCGTGGTCGAAGCCTACCATCGCCTTCACGAACTCGGTCATGCCCACTCCATTGAAGTCTGGCGTGAAGATGAGCTTGTCGGCGGTATGTACGGCGTGGCCCAGGGAACGCTATTTTGTGGCGAGTCCATGTTCAGCCGGATGGAAAATGCGTCTAAAACGGCGCTTCTGGTATTCTGTGAGGAATTTATCGGTCATGGCGGTAAGCTTATCGACTGCCAGGTCCTTAACGATCACACAGCATCGCTTGGTGCCTGCGAAATTCCCCGCCGGGATTACCTTAATTATCTCAATCAAATGCGCCTCGGACGATTGCCGAATAATTTCTGGGTACCACGATGCTTGTTTTCACCACAAGAATGAATGTTTTCGGCACATTTCTCCCCAGAGTGTTATAATTGCGGTCGCAGAGTTGGTTACGCTCATTACCCCGCTGCCGATAAGGAATTTTTCGCGTCAGGTAACGCCCATCGTTTATCTCACCGCTCCCTTATACGTTGCGCTTTTGGTGCGGCTTAGCCGTGTGTTTTCGGAGTAATGTGCCGAACCTGTTTGTTGCGATTTAGCGCGCAAATCTTTACTTATTTACAGAACTTCGGCATTATCTTGCCGGTTCAAATTACGGTAGTGATACCCCAGAGGATTAGATGGCCAAAGAAGACAATATTGAAATGCAAGGTACCGTTCTTGAAACGTTGCCTAATACCATGTTCCGCGTAGAGTTAGAAAACGGTCACGTGGTTACTGCACACATCTCCGGTAAAATGCGCAAAAACTACATCCGCATCCTGACGGGCGACAAAGTGACTGTTGAACTGACCCCGTACGACCTGAGCAAAGGCCGCATTGTCTTCCGTAGTCGCTGATTGTTTTACCGCCTGATGGGCGAAGAGAAAGAACGAGTAAAAGGTCGGTTTAACCGGCCTTTTTATTTTGTGATATGTATGAAGTACTTTGGAAGTATAAGTCCGTAACTTGTCTCGATGTAGATATACTGCACAACTTGTTTACAGTATGAGCAAACAATAATTATCATTAAAATTCTTCTTGACCGTTTTACTCCAACTCCCTATAGTAGCGCCCCGTTGCCACCCATGAGGTCAGGCGACAAAACAATTTGGTGAGGTGTCCGAGTGGCTGAAGGAGCACGCCTGGAAAGTGTGTATACGGCAACGTATCGGGGGTTCGAATCCCCCCCTCACCGCCATATTTAAAGAAGAGCTCGTACGAAAGTACGGGCTTTTTTTTCGTGTATTGCACACACCGGGGGGATGAGAAGCCCCGACCGGGATACTTAGTTAATGCAACGGTTCAC
>ENA-UEQW01001252-UEQW01001252.1-human-gut-metagenome-genome-assembly--contig:-NODE-1252-length-21378-cov-3.555185_pt1 | contig 21378 bp, 32 predicted proteins | sample MGYA00242947_ERZ507947 | MGnify/ENA primary metagenome ERZ507947 (study PRJEB26167, sample SAMN06115421) | human gut metagenome | host: Homo sapiens | place: China:Guizhou | collected 2015-03-17... | reverse complement strand
AACTACGTACGCTTATGTGAATATACCGCCATCTCGGACACCCTCCGAACCGCAACCGTCCAAACGGCACAGAACGTCCATGCTCCAAACGAGCACGATGACGCAGAAACAAGCAGGAGAAACGGCAAAAGACTCAAAACATGTCGCGGAAACGAGCACACAAGCACACTCCGCTCCAGCAAAACTAAATATGAGGTGAACTGGAGAACGCAGTGATCGACCCCTTCCTTTTCAAGGAATACCTGAACGCAGGCTTTGGAACGCATTATTCATGCCATTCATGGACTGGCATCTGAAAGAAACATTACACTGCGATATAGCCACTCCGCTGAAGACGTATGCGCAAAAAGTCTGCGGTGGTGTATGCTCGCTGCTCCCTCTCTCTCCTTTAGGAATCCCTTCGGTCCATAAATGACACACTGAACGCGATATCCAGACTTCGAGCGACGATCGTCACCATCAAGACTTGTTCCGATAGCACCATTTCGCTGTACACAGAGTACTACGAGTACGTGGAGCAGATGTGCTACGCATTCCCCACGCACGCCGGCATCGTATCCCTCGTTTCCGGGAGTGAGGCGTAGTTGGACAAGATTTTTAGCTGGACCGATGTGCTGGGACAGTCCAAAGTCACATCGTCCGATCTGAACGTGGAACGCGCGAGCATCCTCCTCAACCTGGCTCTCTCCTATTCTGCATTGGCAGATGAGATTTTTTGTGTATTGCGTGCGACTGGATGCTTATCGTTAGAAGAGGAAGAGCGATGCCGATGTGTCCCTCTTCCTTGAGAAGGGGCGCAAAGCCTATTCCATTCTGATCTACATTGAAACCAACATCCTCCCGCTCCTCGAACCCAAAGAGGTGACTTGGGATCTGACGCCAAGTGGTCTGCACGCCGTACGCCTCTCCCATAGTCATCACCCACAGATTCTTCTATACACCAAAGCGCGATACTGCAGATATCTCTCCCTCAGCTCGAGGATGATGAAGGACATGCTGACCGCCACGCGCTACTCCCACGAGGAGAGCGATCTGTACGGCAGCTGCGCCGCCTTCCTCCAGCAGGTCAACTTCAACCTCTCCTCCAGCGTGGCGCTGTACTACGTGGGTGCATCGCGCCATCTTCACCGCTAGTTCTTCCAGTCGTTCTGCCTGCTTTCCAGCTACAAGCTGCTCGCCGCGTCCCTGATGGAGCACGAAAAGCTCTCCGACGAGGAAATTCAGCTAATTCCCGCGCTCGTCGCCATTCTTCGCGTTCGTCTTTCCATTCCATTTCATACTAGAACTCGGCTCCAAATCTGAAGTCCTTCCCTTCCTACGCCACTCCCATGTGGAAACCCGTCGTCGATCAATTGTGTTCCCAGATTCAGTGCGTCGCTGAAACGGCTGCTGTGCTGGGTTTTTCTGTACTCCTCCGTTCGTTGCCTCACGCCAAGAGCACCAACGACTTCGTCCAGGCGCTTCGTCCCGTCGCTTCCGTCGAGCCCCCCACGCCCCCTCCTTTTTCGTACGTGCGTGAATACGACCCCCTCTTCGACGCCCTTCTCTCGTCCCAGGCGTTGAAGACGATCCACTCCCTGCAGAAGGAGGTGTCGCGCAGCTGCCAGGAAACCTCGATCGACTGCAAGCGACGACTTCAGGATCTCGATGCGATGATTGCCTCGAAGGACGTCAAGGCGGTGGTACGTCACGCGATGCAATATGACAATTAGCTGAGTGTGCTGGACAACGGGCAGGACACGATGCTGAGTAGTCTGAGTCATTACGACATGTTGCTGTCCTCGGGCCAGCTGGTCCAAATCCAGCGCACCATCGTGCGCATGTCCGAGCTGAAGGCCAGCTGCACCAGCATGATCGAGCAGTTCCGCCTGAGCGTGCAGCAAGAACTCTCCGCCGAGAAGCAGGCAGCGTTGGTGTGGGTGGTGAGTGTGTGGAGTGAGCGTTAGGTGCGAGGACCTGCCGGTGGAGGAGGAGTACCTGAAGGAGCTGGAGAAGTGGATGGACTCGTCGTCGCAGTTCTTCCAGACCAAAACGGAGGGTCTGTCGATCTGCGAAAAGCAACTCCAACTCCTCACAATCAAGTGCTCCTCCATTCAACTGAAGCGCAACGAGGTGCAGGTGGTCGGGCGAAGCGTCAGCGCCCAGCTGCGTCCCGAGGTGAGGAGTCTCTACCAGCGTGCGGTGAAGGCACAGGACGCGCTGGAGAAGACGCGATCGCGCGCGTCGACGATGGTGGGTCGTATTGAGAAGATGGCGACGGACGAATTACAGGTGCGTCTGGCGGTGCAGAACATGACGAGGATGGGTGGCGTGGAGAAGGTACGTGTGATGCTGCTGGCGAACGTGGAGCGGAATCGGAAGGAGGCGGAGAGCGTGATGGCGCAGGTGCGACAACAGTTCGATTCTGTCGTGATGTCGTGCGATCAGTTGGAGAAGGAGTTGGAGAAGGAGAAGGAGTACGCGGACAGGAAGCAGTTGTTGCAGGATATCAACGACATCGATCAGATCTACTCGTCCTGCGTGACAGTGACAAGCAGGGATTTCAAGGACTTCGAGTCCATCGCATCATCATTGACCACCATGCAGAAGAACTTCGCCGACTTCCAGAATCGCATGGACGAGATGCGGAAGGAGCGACAGCGAGACTCGTGTAGTCGCTCCTTGAGTCCGCGCAATGTTGACAACTCCGAAGCGGCAACGGAAGTGGCGTTGCCGTGCATCAAGGGGTGGACGTGTACTATTTGCGGTATTGTGAACGACAACAGTACTGTAGTCTGCGATGGTTGCTTTCATCGCCACATTTGTTCTGTTTGTTGGAGAAAGTGCGTGTTAGGACAAGCAACGTCAATTCTATGCTGCTGAAAACAAACAAATCGCATTCTATACTTCTGAAAAGTGGGAGTAACTCCGGTGGTAGATGAGTCTCCCACGAGGACAACTAGCACTTGGTTCCTTCGTAAGCATCCAATTACTACTCGGAACAACAGAAATCGCCAACTCTCTCGGAACGTTATTCGTTACCGAGGAATAGCGAATCACCATTTTCTACTTGTGACAGAGAGCAACCCATTTCATACAGTATTCGTAGAAGGAGGATGGGCTAAAGATAACTGATTGGGTTGAAATGACGATGCGGCGCTGTCTAGTTCATAATAGACATTTCATCATGCAAACCTCCACTCGATTGAACAAGTCGACATGACTTGCAGTACGGCGTAAACAGCTTCGTCGCCTCGTCAACAAATAGACAATCGTCTAGCACTCTTTCGCATGAGACGCAGGTGAACTTGGTCTTCCGCATGATTTTCGTCTTCCCCGACGTCAGTGGGACGCTCCGCTTCCCATTCATCGCGCATAAAACAAAAGTGGTGTGTTTCTGCAGAGTTTTCTGAGAAGAACACCCCGCCAATTTGAGTCATGAAACCGCGGTGAATAGTTGTCATGTGTTTAGTGTTCTGTTTCTGTCGCAATCCTGCATCGAGTTCGATATCCAGTTCAAAAACACAAAGTGAATTCAACAAACAGATTTACTAGCACTAATACGCGTTCTGAGCGTGCAGGAGGGACTGTTCCACATCCCGCCCAAATTGCATCCAGTTCATCGTCTCGAAGAAGTTGAACACGGAGTAGGGAATCACGTTTACCAGATACTGCGAAACAAACGGCCACAACACCACCACAAGCACCACCACCAACACGATGAACGGAATCAGCACTTCCAGCCACCCGAACACCAGCGTCTGCGCGTCCAGCGTCACGAAGAACGACGACACGGCGGAGAGCTGGCAATCCACCGCGTGATCAAACGCGATGGTCAGGGTGCAATCCACCGTGTGTCCTCCGACGGTGGTGTGCTGCGTGCCGAACATGGTGTACTAGAAGTCAGTGAGTGAGAATGCGCAAACATGAGGCGCCATCAGCGTGATCACGGAAAGAATGATGATCGTGGAGGTGACGTTGTTGAAGAGGAAGACGAACATGCTGGTGGGAGACGTGTTCATGTACTTCAACCAGAGGGGGTTTCGTCAAGGGCGTTTCAGAACACACGAGTGGATATCTCTCCGAGGAAGAAGCGAGCGCCGGCGACGATCTGGCCCTGCATGCAGATCCAGGCGATGAAAATAACAATGATGGCGAAGAAAATAACGTCGCAGTGGTAATCATCCAATGCGAACAGGATCTAGTGGAAACCAAACGCAGTGGTTGTACTGTGTCGAGAAGAGTGTCCTCGGGGTCCGAAAGCAGGTCCAGGAATCCGTAATTCCACTCGCCATCGGTCCACTCACTGTGAGTGCATACAGGCAGAAATTACCTTGCGAATGAAGCCCGAAATCAAGCAGGCGAACAGAAAGAGCGAAAAGAGAAGGGTGAGGCAACTGAGACACAGACGTGTTTGTTAAGAACGTGTACTCCTTCGCTTGTAAGGATATGGACCTTGGGATGGGATTCAAATATCTACACATGAAAACGGGCATTGAGAATCACCATCGAAATCCAGCCCTCGTTGTAGTGGCTCTTGATCACGATGCTCTGTTTCGGTTGTTTCGTATTCGTGTGCGTTCGATTCAGCTGCAAGGACGCAATGCTGTTCCCATTCACGCCCGCCGAGCTACGAATGACTGCAATGGAATTCGATCAACTTCACGCTCGAAATGAACTCCTCGGGCTCCGACTCGACGTCCTCCTCATTCTATTCGGGACACGAAAGAACAGCGCGTACGGCGACATATTCCACGACAGGTCCCGAATAGTCGAACAGCGCGTCCCCGTTGCTTTGCTTGGCTTTCTTGTAGCGCATGATGTCCGCGATCGGCATCGCAATCATGCCCACAGAAAAGTACACAAGGAAGGACGGAATGCCGCAAACAAACGCAAACCCTGCGACTCAGGAGAGTGCCATGGAATTACCGAAAACGTAGGTGATGTAGGGGAATTTGTCAGAAGCGCTCTGTCGCAGGAGGGCGTACACGGGATCGTGCGACCCGCTGAGTGCATACTACGTTTGAATGTATATGCAAGCACTCACGTCAACGAAGACGCCCAGCACCATCAAGAACACCATGAGCACTTCAATGGTGATCACGAGGGTGTAGCGCGCTTGGAACTATAAATGACACCATCGTGAAGAACGGACGGTGTGGAAGAAAACCTCACCATTCTTGTCGTACACCAACAGCTACGCGTCAATCACCAGCTTCGAATCCACGGTTAGGATGGGAAAGAGGATGAACGTGTGCAGCAGCGTGAGAAGAAGCATAATGGACATGGTCTTCTTGATGATCTCATAGTCGCCCTGAAACACGAGTCTAATCGTCAAATGGATAGGTCGAATAGTACGCATAAATGTCGTTGACGTAGGTTGCCAGGATCGAAGTGCAAAGGGCGGAGGAGAAGGTCGAATTCAGAAGAACCCAGTTGCTTCCCTTTCCTTTCCGGATGTAGTAGTTCGAAATGCGGAACGAAGCATAGAACACGATCTACTTCTCAAAACCCTCATCACGTGCGACGATAACCACAACAAATGACAGGACCGTCGTTTGTATGGGGGAAAGCATGCTATCCGACGAATCGCTGCTCAACAAACAGAATAAGACACAAATCCAATTCGCGAAAAATCGGGACTATTTCGGCAGTCCTCCCTTCTGTCGTTTCTCCACAATGCTCTATGCGTCAACAAAATGCAACACGGGAGTACAGCACACACAGAGCAGTTGCAGGGCTCCTGTCTCTTGACACACGAAAAGCGGTATCGATTCAGAAATTGGAGTCTGTAGTAATCGACATCCGGCGACTCGAAGCTGCCCAGTTCACTCTCAGTATAGATCTTGGCTAACTGAGAGTACACTGGCAATTGTGAGAAGAGGAGCTGCACGTTCTGCATGTATACCTGAATTGTCTGTGTGTTGAAGAGCTCCATTCCGCTACACCTCAGCGCAAAACCGCACATCGACATTTCTCTTCCATTCCGTGCAATCCGTTCACACTGGGACGGGTCCTGGCAGCACACAGCGAATTTCTCCTTCAAATCCGACAGGTCGCTCTAATCATCACCTCCCTCCACCGCCGCCACTTTCACGGGTATATAGTGCACGTTCGGTTTGAGAAACGCGCTCCACCAGAACACGTTCGGCGACTCCGCCAAAAACACGACGGTGCCCGTCACGAGGTACAGACTCAAGAAGGTCATTTCGGGCGTGTCTGGAACCACCCTACGCCTCACGCACCCACCCACAACAAACAAGGCATAACGACAAGTTAACAGGGAGGCGAACATGTGGAGCGAGTTGAACGGAGAGCTATGTGTCAGTGCGGCTCGCCGTTGTCACCTCTCGCTCACGTAGTACCGACCGCACCGGTTGTCGCACACGCAGTCCACCGTGTGTGAGTCAGTTGAGGGTGTGTGGTCTGGGTGAGTTGTCTCTCCCTCACTTGAAGAACTCACTTCACGCGATTGACTCACTTCACTCGAAGAACTCACACCACTCGAAGAACTCACTTCACGCGATTGACTCACTTCACTCGAAGAACTCACACCACTCGAAGAACTCACTTCACTCGAAGAACTCACCTCCAACACACCACGCGGACGACTCACCTTCGCATCGTAGCACGCGCGCTCCCCCGCCTCCACCGTCTCCAGACCCAGAAGCATGTTGTACAAACCGTTTGACTTCAGACACGAACCCCGCACGAAGAGACGGTTGGATTTCTGGGCGAATTCCGCCTTTCCAGGATTCCTCTGGATTTCGGTCAGTGGCTCGAGCAGGCTCTTCGAATAGTCCTCGAATTCTGGAATGACGCTTCGCGTGGCGACGATGAAGTCAACGAGTGTGGGAATAGGGACATCGCTGTATCCCTTTTGGGTCACGAACGAACACAACGGAAGAAAGGACCGGAAGGGAGGGAATTCCAGAGACACCAGCGAGTTGACAGAAATCGTCTGGATTTCTGGAATGGGCGCGTTGAGCTTGGCGTATTGCGACTGATGGGACGGAGGCGGGGCGAGAGCAGCCATGTCCTCCGGAGAGCGCAACGACGAGGGGAGAAGCGGACACGCGAACGGTTGAACGATCATCACCATCTTGGATGTGGATGAGGGAGAGAGAAGCTGGCAGAGCTGGGGGAGGTGACTGCAGCGGAAGCGCAGCAAGGACTAGCGATTAGAGGGAGGAGAGAGGAGAACGTCAGGATCATTCATGATGTGGACGAACGGACCGTCCGCATACCACGCATTTGGTGCAAGACCCTCCAGGACCATCGTACTGTTCTGAGCACTCTACAGCTGAGAATACGCAAGAAAAGGGACTGCAAATCGGGAGAGGGCGCTCGCCAGCTGTCGCTGTTCTGCAGAAAAGCGGCCGCTCCATGTGTTCCGGAAGTCCATGTTTGAAAGATAGAGAAGCCTCTCTTCCAACGGAGAGAAGGAAAGCACGGCGCACTGTCCGACTGCCTCGAACAAATAGGAGGCGGATTGCGAGTGAAAGAATGCATCGGAGAGCGTGGGGCAGGATATGTTCAAAAAGGCATCCACAAAAGACGGCGACTGAAACATCCAGTTTGACTTCATTGCATACTCGTCTATATCGATGAAGGATGGGGCGATCTGGTACACAATTCGCCGAGAAAGGGAACAGAGACGTTTCCTTGGATAGCGGCGCCACTGCACAGTCCAGATGACAGTAGAGAATAGCACTTCTTTGCTGTAACCTCCCAGTCAAAAGCATCCTCAAAGGAGCACGCTTTTGAAGCCCGCTTGGTGTGCTTCTTCCTGTGAGTGAAATGATGAAAATGGAGCCACTTTCCCGTAGTCGCCGGAGCCATCAACACGAAACTGTTTCAAAACAAACCACCCATCAAACATCGTCGTCCTCGTTCTCTTTCAGTTCCCTCGGCGACTACGAATCACCTTCAGCCCTCTTGCCAACCCTCTTGCTAAAACGGTCCTCGCGATACGCCTTGCTCTCTTTGTGGATGGCGAAACCGAAGAGCTTTGGCTCGAACACACGGATGGGATCGGATGGGACGAACTCGGGAAAATGGATCAAAAACTCCATGGGGAAGGAGGTGCCGAAGAAGCAGCCGTCCAGAGCTACGATGAAGGGAAAACGGGAAGGACCAACACGACCCCTTCTTATCGCTCGGCACGTAGATGTCCTTGCAACAGGGGCAGTAGTACTTGACTGTGTGCTGTCTGAACGTGAGTTTCCGAGGCTATCGCTACCGAGGCTCGTTTGAGAGTCCAACCTAGGGATGACTGCACGCGCGTTAAGAATACAGGAAGGAGAGGGCACTCGCGGCAATAATAGCGAGGACACACACCAAACACGTGTTTCACGACCTTTTCTCTCTAACGGTAACACCATGAGAGCTGAGAACAACCATGGCATCCAATCCGTCGTTGGACACAATGAAACGCTGATGAAGCAGAGAGTACAACTCGATCACGCAGGAGGCGATCCTGTCTATCCTCTTGTCGTCTAGTGTTTTAGAGAGTCGACACTGCCGCTACCCAGGATCACGCCCGTCAGCACGTCAAACGACTCCTGGTAATTCTCAACCACTTTCTTCAACCCGTAGAGGTTAAACTGGTCACCTAAATCCGGTCAAGGAAGGATGCGAGGAATACGAATGAATTCCTGTGGAATGATGCACACGTCTTCATTTCCGGGAAGTGAGCAGAACCATTCGATCCACGTCATGGGTTTCAACGCGTTCCTCAACAGAACACTGAAGAAAGGGGCAAGTGGAACAAACGATGAAAGGCAGAGCAGAAGTGGGAATCGGAGTGGTTCTGGTCTCCGCCTTGTCTTGTTGGACGACTCAACGAGTGCATCCCCACAATCGGTGAATAATCGCGGTTCCGTGTATGTTGATTGGAATACGGTTCGTGAATCATTGTTATCTTATCGCCGAGTTGTGAATCGACGTGGATGAGTGAAGAGATCATAGGGACAAGAGAGACCCACACTGTTGGGGAAAGGGGGTTTGGAGAGAGTAGAAGGCATAAAGAGTAGAGAGCAGAACTCTAACGATGCAATACCAGCGGTATCCGCAGCAAATCCAAATCAGGACGCGATTCTCGCTTCTCATCGAGTCTATTGGTTCTTAATAGCTTCAAAGGAGGATATCATCAAGACAGTACCCTCTGGGCCCAATTCGTTTCTCACGCTCCTGAGCCAACGGGGTTTTGAAGTGGTTGAAGGGCTGGCTGAAGTGAACGAATCGTGCTTGGTGTGCTGTGGGCAGGAAAGACTGGTTGTGGTTGACGTGAAGAATCGCTCTCTATTGAGAATGGACGGAGTGGATTTGAGTCAAATAGAGCACAATGAGATTCTTGATTTGAGTGTAGACGGAGATCGCTGGGAGGGAGATGTGCTACAAACAGAACCATTTGGTTGGGGTACGTTGTACGACAAGGAGGGAATGAAGGTGTATGAGGGCTTTCGGGTTGGGGAACTGAATGTGTGCTATGGAGTCCATTACTACAGTGATATATCCCAAATTGAGTATGAAGGATGTTGGTGTGATGGGTCCAGATGGGGTCGCGGTATTCAGTATGACCTAAAGGGAGATGTGGTGTACAGGGGCAAGTGGCTGGATGGCAGGCAGTTGGAGACGCGAGTTGTGATGAGTTCGGAAGTGGAGCCGCTTCACAACCACATTGAGGAGTGGGTAGTTAGCGATGCCTGCTGCAATGGAGAGGAGTGGGGCGTACTGGATCTGAGTGTGATGCCGCTTCTCCGATCGGTTGTCGTTGGAAACGGGTGCTTTCGGCATGTGACTGTATTGAGGTTGACTGGGTTGGAGGAGTTGGTGAGTGTGTTGGTGGGCTCTGATAGCTTCGTGAGTGGGATGAGTGGAGGTGAGTTCTATTTGAAGCACTGTCGGAGGTTGAGAGAGTGGAGGGTCGGAAGTGGTTCCTTCAAGGAGTTTTCTATGTGTGAGATCGAAGACGTGGAGGCGTTGGAGGTGATTGATATTGGAGGCGTGATGGAGGGATGTAACAGCTTCTTTTGCGCATCGCTGGAGTTGAGGAGTTGTTGTGTGGCTTCTTGGATGATGAACAGACCTGCCTTCGCTCAAGTGTCTGAAGTTCGGTGCCTGTGCGTTCTCCTGCTGCACTCGCGTGGTGTTCGAGAGTGAGGGCGATTCGTGTGAGTGATTGAATAGACTTGCCGGAACTGGAATCGATTGAACTGGACTACGCTGCATTCTCCTTCAAAGACCATGACGAAAGCACGCTGATCATGCGAAGTGTTTCTTGTTGGATAACGTGATTGAGTAGATCTGCCAAAGCTCACTTCACTCACGAATGGGGCGCTGGGTGCGTTCATTGACCCTCATCACATCGTTGTTGAGAGTAATAGTAGAGAAGCGTAATGTGATGAATAGATATTCCCAACCTTGTCAATGTGGATATGATGCTCGCGTTCGTCTACAAGGATGACGTTACAATGAACAGTGTTCCCTCCCTCCTTCTCTCACGAGTAGATGTCTCTGATTGTCTCCGACAGTTGCTTTCTAAACCTCGTTCCCCTCTTTGTTCCTTAACCACTTCGGGAGTCACACTTCGTTTGAACGCTGGACTCACAACAAGAAAAGACACAAATCGTTATGCCCACCACGATACTCCGAAGACTCGCAATCATCAAGTCGAAGCCAGATTGTATCACCGTAATCCTTATACACTCCCCCACATTCTCATACTCTCTTCTCGCCTCGTTTCCGTGAACACTCTCGCATTGGAGAATTCCCGCGGGAACCGACAAATCTTGGACAGCATCATAGGCAAAAACGGCATAACCGATAGAGTGCAATGGAAAAGGAAGTTGGAACCCTGCTCGACCGATTGCGATTTATGCAAGAAGACCTCCATTTGGACATTCCCGAGGGCGTGACTGTTGAAGAAGACGAAAAGGGATTCCAGGCGTTGCAGTCGAAGATTTTGAATCAGATTTCTGAAGTGAAGGACGTAGGGCGGAAAACGGCTTGGAGTCTGACGTCGTAGCTGATCGAAAAGCGAAATGAGCTGACCGAGCGTGGTGCGAATCGCAGGAAGGTGATCGAGGTGAACGCGTCTGTGTTTAAGAAGTTGAAGGATATCGCTGGCAACTACGAGAAGCTGAAGGAGAAATATGAAAAGGACAAAAAGAAGCGCATCGTAGGACCGCTTTTGCGCGTTGAAGCCTAATGGTCGTAGAGAAAGCTGTCCCCTGAAGAGCTGAAGGATCGCTTGGACGCGCTTGCGGCCATCCAGGCCCAGATTAAGCAGGTGCAGGAAAAGAGCGAGGAGGGACAGAAGGCGATGACGCTCGACACGACAATTGGTTTTGCCGAAACAACCTCGTTTGAGATCAAGAAGCCTGAGACCGAGCAAGGCACGCAGGAGAAGAAGAAGGAGCTGTTCGGCGAAGTGGAAATGGCTGTGGGAGGAGGTCCGGACCTGACGGAGTCCCAGCAGCAGGGCCTGGTGCAGATTGAAAAGAATCAGCAGGAGGTGGACCAGATTCTGGAGATGATCAGCTCTGGAATTGATGATTTGCAGGGAATGGCCGAGGGCATGGGCGACGAAATCGCGAAGCAAAATAAAATGTTGGACGAAGTCGAAACGACGGTGGATCGGACAAATGAGCACATGCAGAAGGTGCAGCAGAAAATGCACTCCACGCTGCAGAAGACCCGAGGCGGAGACAAGTTCTGCATGGACATGGTCCTCATTTTCGTTATCGTGGCGGTGGGTCTGTTGATTGTGAAGCTGTTTACATTGCGTGTTTGTACCGAAACAAGTGCATTACTCCGTCTAGTGAAACAAGTGCATTAGTCCGTCACACGACCCTGGTTCTTCAGCGTTCTCCATCGGTCCTTCAGGTTCACATTACTCCGTCCAGTGATGTGCATGCTGCTACGAATCTGGCTCCAGTTGCCCACGCCCCACTTCTGCACTCCATAAATCAAAAGCTCGTCCTCCTCCAACGTCCAGCGGCGGCGCGTCTGCTGCTTCGTCTTCTTCACCTTAATCGCAATCGTGTCTCTCCTAACTCTAAACTCCCACAACAATATTCACTTCCTTGCCGCCTCTCGAATCGCGTCTCGCTCCTTCTCGCCGTCGTCCGACTCAGAATCCGAAGAGAACGAAATCTACTCCTCAACACGCTTTCCCGCCAGCCACCTCCTTCGCGCTCTCGTGCGCCTCGTTCAGCTTTCGTCGGGTGAGCGCTCGGGTGATGTTGGTAATGCTCACGGGCGCCTTCGGCTCGTTCAGATTCGATGGTTCGTCAGCGATGCTCGACTCGTTGAAGGTCAGTGAGGTTTCGGAGGGCAAAAGGGTGGTTTCGTTGGTGAGGGCGGGAGTTTCATCGTTCATCACGGGATGTGTAGGATCGGTGAGGGTTGGGACTCCGAGGAGAGAGACTTCCGTTTTTGTGATGAAGGAGCACACGGTGGTGATGAGGGAAAGGACGCTGGGCGATTTCAAGAGAAGGGAGATGTGGGCGTCAACGTAGTTGTCGTCGTCGTCGAAGCAGTCTTTGAGTTTATCGACTATGTCGTTCAGAGCCAAGGAAGTGAATTCTACACATCACACACGTTACCAAAGGAAACGGGAAGGCGGAAGCGCGTCTACGAGTAGCCGCATCGCGTAGCTGCATTGGTTGTTCCTGATCAGACTCACCAGTCTCAACACGTTAACCATTGCGCTATACTCCTCAAAAGAGTCGTCGTTCTCTATGTGCTTTTTCTACGATGAAAGCAAACGAGAAGCATCACGATTTCCTGAAAAGCCCTCACAGCCGGATTTGGATTCGTAGCGTCAAGGATCGATGCAACCTATAGAGTGACTGTCGAACAACAACGAGTACTCCTGTGTATGCCGAAAAGAACTCCAAACGCGTCCACTCCGTTGTATCTTCCCGAACGACTAGACTCAGTTTCTCTAGCGTTTCCAGTACGACTAGACGTCATATTGAAAGACCCGGGCGCCACCTTTCACATAGTCTCGCTCGCGCTTGAAGCAGTAATACTCGAGCATCTTCTTCAAGCATGTATTTCTAGAAATGGATGAATGCCTGCCCATTCTCCTCAAGTTTGAATGGGAACGATTTGAATAGACGACAACACCAAAAGAGGGGGTCCCAACAAACAAACGAAAGGAATAAAGTTACCAGCCACCCGCGTCACTCATCTTTCTCGTCCTCGTAAAGCTCAGCTTCTGGAAGTCCTTGTCGTCCTCCTCCTCAGTATCATTGTACGACAACGGATTGCTCTCAAAAGCGTGCGTCTCCTGCACCTCGATCGACCCCTCCTCGTAAAACATCGACACGGACAGCGCTCGCTGCCTGTGGGCCTCCTCCTTGCCACCCTTCTTTTCCCGCGGTTTCTTGGGCACTGTGATGGGCGTGGACGACTCCAACGAGCCGTGCGACTCGATCGACATGCTCAGCGAGGACGCGGAATCCGAAAGCTCCAATTCGTCGGAATCATCATCTTCATCCTCATCCTCGCTCTCCTCCTCCTCGCATACTACATCCGACCAGTTCACGTACAGCGGCGTGATATACTTGGAGCTCGCCTGCAGCAGGTACGGGTCGAAGGGGAAGAACGAATCCAGCGGGTTGTATCCGCTCCCGATCTCAAACCGGTGCGCACCATCTACCCATCACACTCCCACCCAGATTCCACCGTGGTCGGCATGCTCACTCATCTGTGCAGTGATCAGGTATTGCGCATAATCACTGTTCAGCACGCTCACGTTCAGCAGACACAGGCGTCGACACACTCGCATGAACTCGCTCGCGATCGACCGGATACAGTACTAGTCATGATCACCGCCCTCGTCGCCCACGCGCAGCGGGTCCAGCGGGCTGTTCAGAATGCGCGTCCAGTCCCACTTGCGCAGGAACCCCACGCTGTTGCTGTCCTCGAAGCGTTTGCTGGTGAAGCACAGAATGTAACACACTGCCTGCATATGCGAGTAGAACACAATGTGACCCGGGTCGCCGGGGTTCAGCGGGTTTTCTTGCGTCTCGTAGCTATGATTATGATCATGGATCACTGAACGTACATGTCGATGTACTTGTTGATCCAGGTGAGAGAGAAGTACAGCACGCTGCGAATGATGTCGACGCTCACGAAGTTGGCGCGGCAGATGAAGGACGCGCAGTACGCCGAACAGGTCTGACGCGTGATGGTCGGCGCCTCTTCGGAACAGTACCAGTCGACCAGTCTGCCAACGAAACTAGGGTGAATGGAGTGGCAAAGAGGTACCGCTCGACGAAGGAGGGATCGAAATGGCAGATGTAGAAAAGGAGGAATTGCGTATATTTGCTGCGGTGCGTGAGCATGATGCTCTTCTCGAACACCTTCTGGAGAATGCGGAATAGGATCTTCGCATTGTCCGCATTCTCCTGAATCTGCGTGTCGATGTACTCGAACACGAGGAGCAGGAGTTCGTCGAGCTTCTCCGACAGTCCGTCCTATCCTTCACAACAGACGACGAGGCGTACCTCAGATTGCACATCGCCAGTGCTGTCGTCGTCGTTGTCGTCCACAAGGATTTCAACCTGATGGTTACAGCGAGACTGGGGGAAGTACGTCGATGGAAATGAGCTTCTCCACGAGGAGAGTCAATCCGCGCTCCCGAAGCACGGGCGCGTACGAAAGAAGGCGGAGCAGCTGCGAAACGGCGTGTCTGTGCAAATAGGTCTCTTTCGTGATGAACGGGAAGTTTTCCTTGTAGCATGTCAAGCACACCTGACCGCTCAGCGGCGAAATGCGGAGAATGGCTTGGATCGTTGCGTGGATGAGCTGGAGCAACTTGGATCGCAGCTGCTCATCTAATCGTGAGCACGCTGGCCACTGTCTCACCTAGCACCTTTTCCGCTTCCACGGGGTGATTTGGAACAGCCAGCTCCATCATCTCCCGAAACAGCATGTTGAAAATCAGCTTGTTGAAGCTACTGCTGATGGAGGCAAGCGCCTTTGAAAAGTCGGTGAGAGCAACCGCGATTTCGTAATTGCCGTGAAAGGGGATGTGCAAAACGATCGACACCAGATCGAAGAACTGCTCGACGTTGTTGCAAATCAGGTTAATGCAATGGCCGATACTCGCAGACATCGATATCACTGCTTCCGTGTCCTGAGGATTCGTCAGCAGCTTCTTTATGATGTCATAGGCCTCCTTGTCACCCTAAGCCATCAAACGCATAGAAAAAGAGCGAGATACACGCAACTTGCATTCAAGAGCGTTTCGGATGAAACGGGTTGTCTCATCCTCCACGACTTTGTTATTACGCAGCTCATCCAACTTCATCCTAGTCTTGTCTCAAACCAGAGTCAGAATGCTCCTTGCGTGGGAAGAGAATGAAATACGAGTTGACAAAGGAATACCGTGATACCGGAATAGTTGGGATTGTGGGGTCATGGGGAATGATGGAAAGGGAGTGGATTTGGTGAGATTAAAGGACGGAGAGATGATAGGATGAATGGGAGGGTTAATCGGGGTTTTGTGGGAATGAAGCTCATAGTCAGGGAAATGAGTTGTTGCTGTCTGTACTATCCGATTGTGGATTCGTTATCGCAAGCAAGTGGTAATCAAACACGAAGACATGCAAACAGATCCATGTGAATGTCCTATCGCAACCAGTTCAATAGTGAATTCCATAACATCATAATCCCCTTCATAGGTCAAGAAAATGAGAATGGATAGAATACGGACTAGGGCGCATATCGTTATCGGTACACCCCTCATTTATCTCGCGAACAAGAAGGGATGTCCGAGATTGAGCAAGGTATTCACATTAATCCTTCCATGACTGTTAGTAATCGGGTTGCTTGATCAGACTCTGCCTCCTGTGGATAAGGTCAAACAGGATTACGCAGAATGGATTCAGTATTCTCCTTATCTGTTAGGGGTTGCACGCTGTGCATGAATCATAGCTATGATTATCTGCAATTGCGAGAGTTGGAGTACAACTGCAGGAACGTTCAGTGGATTGCTGGAACCCAACGGTAGTACTCTCCAAATACGGTTGAAAATAGGGAAGCAAAGAAGGATTACTCGATTGAACGGTTCTACGTGTCCTCTACTTCTCCAAACTGTCAAAATGACTGTATCATTCAAATGTCCATGCAGGTGCCCGATCCCCGCGTCGAGGTCGATTTGAAGAACTTTGACGAAGAGGGACTGAGTAGCGTTATCTGTGCTGAAATGAGCATGTAGCCAAGACCAAAACAAATGGCGTGGATGGGCGGTTTAGCACAGTGTATCGCGTGTACAGTCCTGGAGAGATTGTGAAGTTCGCGTTGCCCATCCTCTCAACAGTAGAATGCGTTCCTGTCCTCAAGTCTCCGATCTGATTGCGACGACTGACGCCACGGGCAGTGTGTTTCTGTTTGATCTTGCACGACACCCATCGTCTCCGTTTAACACGGACGCGCATCCGCAATACACGCTTCGCTCGCACAAGGCCGTCTGCCATGCTCTCGATTGGTCGATGATCCGCAAGGAGTATCTTGCCTCGGGCAGTAACGATCGCTCCGTCTGTGTGTGGGACATCATGTCGGCGACAACGCCTTCGAATGTGCAGCCCACGCGAGAATTCGCAGAACAGAAAGGAAATGTGAATGTTGCTGGTTCCTACCCTTTCTCATGGATAGGGCGTTGCATGGCACCCCCACGACAGCAACACGCTCGCCGCCTGCGGTGATGATTGCAATGTGTTCTTATACGACCTCCGCGAGGCGCACAGTGCGTTCTTTTTCCAAGCGCACTCGCGAGAAGTGAACGCCATATCGTTCAACCCCGTGGAGCGATACTTGTTCGCCACAGCGTCGAAGGACCACACGATTGCGCTCTGGGATCAGCGGAATCCGGGAAAACCGTTGCATTCACTGATGGGTCATTTGGACTCCGTCACGGGATTGAGTTGGAATCCGTTCAGTGCGTGCGTGTTGGAGTCTCACAGTGTGGACCGTCGTGTCTACATCTGGGATTTGAGCAAGGAACGCGTTTTCGAGGGAAGGGTCATGATTAGGTGGGAACGACGAGAACGCAGGATGAAGACCCCGACGCTCCAGAGGAGCTGCTGTTCATCCACGGAGGCCACAAGGCGGCGGTGAACGACGTCACGTGGAATCCGAATGTGGGAGGGAAATGTTGGTTTGATGGATAGGACGAATGGAGCTTGGCTTCGGTGGGGGAGGATTGCTTGCTGGAGATGTGGCACCCGGCGCACTCGATTCTATACGAGATGGAGAACAAGGGAATTGCCCTATAGATGACGGTTGTGTTTGTTCGCATTTCATTCGTGTTTATCCTTCGCTTTGTCATTTACGCTTTCCGCTCAATGGCTGTTCCGGGGTTCAAATCGGTATTGTTTTTGTAGGAGGCAGGCGGGGTTGTCAAAGTGTAGCTCTCTCTGCCTTTTTGCAATATTCTCAACCAACTATCTTTTGGGCACGATCCGAAGCATTTCGAGCGAAGGGAGGACTGTGAATATTGCGTACTTCAGTAACACGAGCGGTATGCCGTTTATCGCGGTAACTGATGAGCAGAAGTGGAAAGCGACGTGCAGCAGACGCAGTCGTTGCGGAAAGAGGAGAAGGATGCTTCACGTGAGTCGCGCTGTCCCTCCTCAATGGATAGCCCTCGTGCAGTACATCAAGGATCACCCTGCTGTTTTCCGTGAATGCAATCCGAATCCGGCGCTGTACGAGTACTGCCATCAGCATTACGAGATTGCCTGGGATTCCGAGACGAAGCAATTCTCGGAATACAAGGCGACGGAGTGTACGCGTTTTTGTTCAGTCCAACCTAGTCCTTCCCGAGGGCACTCCTGATTACTCGATTACGACGCACACTTCGTGATTGCTTGCTGTTTGGTTTTATGCACAGAGTGAACCGGCTTCATTTCTTCCCTCAGATGCGCCAGCGATGGACGGGGTGTGGGATGCGTCTGTGAGTCACGCGTAGTCCGATTTCGATATCCATTTTCACGCTGTGGTCCGAGATTCCGTCCGTCGAAGCATTCCTTTCTTCTCTCGATGGCCATGGCATCCGCATTGTGCTCTACCTCGTGGACGACCGCAGCCCGCTCTCCCCGAAGGACAACTGTGTGTACAAGCCCCACTGGGTACGCGTTCCTCCCATTTCATAACATAGCACTCGGAATTGAATCGTAATGTGACCGAGTGCGACCCGCTCAAAAACCCCATCTACCCTATCAACACCCTTCGCCGCCTCGCCATCAACAACATCTGCACATCTCACTTCGTCAATCTCGATATGGACCTCTGGCCCTCCTGTCGCTTTTCCCGCCAACTCTCATGGCTAGTCCGGTTGTACGAGGGTCTCCAGCGCATCGACACCGCCACCGCCAACGCCGACCGCGTCGCCTTCGTGCTTCCCGCCTTTCAGTTCACGCCGAAAGTGCGCGAGATCTGCAAGACGCAGCCCGACTGCTTCGCTCAGTTAAAAGGGGAGTTACCGTCGTCGAAAACGGAGTTGTTAGCGTGCATGCACAAGCAGGTCTGTCAGATCGCCAACGCGTTCCTGCCGACGCACGTAAGTGGCGGGAGATCTTGCTCACTCGAAGCGTTTCGTCGACGCAGCGTGGTGGCGCGAGCAACGCCCCGTGCAAACCCTTCCCTGCATTCCGTACGCGATCATGGAACCGTACGTGGTGATGCGCCGCACGGCGAGCAGTCCGATGTACAGCGAGCACTTCATCAACTATGGATACAACAAGGTGCAGTTTATTGACGAGTTAGAGCACCGAGGCTACGTGTTCGCGGTGCTGACGGTGGGCTTCGGCTTCGACATCCCGCACAAGCCGTGGGGGTGTGAGGAGTGCGTGAGGCGTAGATCGGTGTACGCGGACGAGTACGAGGAGAGCTGGCGAGTGCATAACGTGATCAACAAGGACGTGTACACGGACTTTTTGGAGCACTTGAAGGAGGTGAAGAAGGAGAACCGACAGCCCATTTGCGACTATGCGAAGGCGCTGGAGCAGTACAAGGGTAGTTTCTAGTCCGTGTTTGTTCAACAAGCCGCAAATAGTTCAACCCTGTGTTCAACAAAAAGATCACTTGAAGCGATTCGCGTCCAGTCGGATGGGTGTGTGCGCCGCTCTCCGCTTGCTCTTCTTCGCCTCGCTCTTCTTCTCCTCAATCGCCTTCCTCAGCAGCTCCTGAACAAACTTCACCTCACTCTTCTTCATCCTCGACAGCACGCTCTTCATCTCCTTCGCCTGCTCCGTCGCCACGGCGAGCACCAGCGTCTTCATCCTCTCCACGCCCTCGCCGCTCGCCTGCTTTCTGAGAGCCGCACACACGTGCACAGTCACGTCCACCATCTTCTCCTTCTCTCCGTTGTCATACAACAGCGCAACCACACTCACCGCCGTCGCCACGTCTTCTTCCGTCTCTGGCTCCAGCTGCGCAACGACCATCGCCACATTCAGACCCGTCGTGCCCACGAACACGCGTCGGTGGCGCGGCTGGAGACAGCCGACACTGGCCACGTATTTCTTCAACAGCGTTTGATCGAACACTTTGTTCTCTTCAGACAGGGGTTTCGTTGGAGTTTCACTGGAGAAGGCATGGAGGTAAACAGCGGCCAAATCGGCAACGAACGAGTCGTCGCCCCAGTCCTGATATAGCGCTTGCACGACATCGACACACTGTCCACAGCACATGCCATTCTTCTCCTTCACTGCGGATATAACAGCGTTCACGCAGGTATCGCTCACGCCGCGCGCTAGCACCAGGTTGTCTGCCGTCAGCTCCTTCAAACACGCGAGCACGTGAGACTCGTCGTCCAGTGTGGTGGTGGCGACGAGCGCGAGAATGTGGGTGGCCACCACGCACATCACACTCACGTCGTGGTGGAAGAGTTGGGATGCCGCTCGGACCACGGAGAGCGTGTCGGACCAGCAGGCGTTGGCGTCGACGGCGGCGAGAAGGGAGCGAAGGATGGCGGGAAAGAGAGGCGAGGCGTTGGTCACAGTGAATGTGGCGGGAACGGGCGGGAGCGAAGGCGCGTTGAATTCAGATGGTTTCTCTTGCGGAAGCTCATCATCGGATGGGTTCTGAGGTGTTTCCTCCTCCGGAGAGCGTGTTGGTGTTGTGGCCTCGTTCTTCTCGTCGGGTGATTCCCGTTCGCTCTCTGTAAGGGGCTTCTCTTCATCGCTCTCTGAGTCTTGGGTTACTGGCTTCTCTTCCTTCACAGTTTCAGTCTCTTCTTGTGTTGCTGACACCTCCACAGTTTCCTCTTTCACACCTTCTGGCTCCTCCTCCACCTCTTCTTGTGCCACCGGCTTCTCCTCCTCGCTCTTCTCTTCCACAGTTTCCGCCTCCTGTGTTCCTGGCATGTCCGTCACACCTTCTGGCTCCTCCTCCTTCACACCCTCCTGTGCCACCGGCTTCTCCTCCTCGCTCTGGTCCCACTCCACATCCCAATCACCCCCACTATTCTCATCCTTCTTCACCGTCTCCCACTCGTCATCATCACTCCACGTGTCCTCTCGACTCGCGCCCAGCTTCGCCTCCTCCTTCACAGTCCACTTCACATCGCTCTGCGGTGCTGCCTGCTCCCAGTCGTCGTCCCAGTCCTCCTCCGCAGCCACGCGTGTGACCTTCACAGGCGTGGTGGCTTCAGTTGTGGTGGCTTCAGTCATTGTTTCGGGCGTGGGGTTTGACGATTCTTTGTCGTCGGCAACGAACTGCGTTAGCAGAGAGTTCTTCTTCCCGCGTCTTCGCGTGGCTCTTGGCTTCTCCTCGTCGTCGCTGAATCCACTCTGCACCACCTTCTCTGGCTTCACTTGCGGTCTGCGAGGTTTCTTGGCTGTGTTCTGCTTTGCCTCCACCTTCTCTCCCTTCTCTTCTTTCTTCACTTCCTCCTTCTTCTCTCCCTCCTTCACTTCCTCCTTCTTCTCTCCCTCCTTCACTTCCTTCTTCACTTCTGGCTTCACACTCCCCTCCTCCTTCACCTCTTCCCACTCTTCACTCGACGCCTCCACCACCTCGCTCACTTCAAAGTCACACTCTCTCACACAACACGCTCTCATTTCACGACTCACTCGCTGTCCCTCGTAACACACACTCCCTCCAACCAACTCCACTTTTCCCTCCAACGCGCCAGCACACTCCAGAACACACGTCAGAAGACGGAGGGAATTCGCATGGACGGACACAGAATCGGGTCGATTTCTGTCAACGGGTCGGGAGAGTAATGAAGGAATCAGACCTAATACGGTTTCGACGAAAACACGACGAATCTCGTCATTCCCCAAACACTCCAGATTCTTGACGATATTGGCGATTCCCGTGACTGTGACCATCAACTTCGAGTCCTCTTGGGTCTGCTGGAGGTTCAGCAACCCT
>ENA-UEQW01001246-UEQW01001246.1-human-gut-metagenome-genome-assembly--contig:-NODE-1246-length-21424-cov-4.854078_pt1 | contig 21424 bp, 20 predicted proteins | sample MGYA00242947_ERZ507947 | MGnify/ENA primary metagenome ERZ507947 (study PRJEB26167, sample SAMN06115421) | human gut metagenome | host: Homo sapiens | place: China:Guizhou | collected 2015-03-17... | reverse complement strand
ATCTTGTGGGCGATGGAGATAGCCAGAGGCATCAGCTCCGGCGTCTCGTTGCAGGCGTAGCCGAACATCATGCCCTGATCGCCGGCGCCGTTGTCCAGCTCGCTCTTGCCGGAGGCCTTGGCCTCATAGCTCTTGTCCACGCCCAGGGCGATATCACCGGACTGCTCATCGATGTTGGTGATGACGGCGCAGGTGTTGCCGTCGAAGCCGCACTCGGAGGAGTTGTAGCCGATGTCCAGCACCACCTGGCGGGCGATCTTGGGGATATCCACATAGCAGCTGGTGGTGATCTCACCCATGATGTGGATCAGGCCGGTAGAGGCGCAGGTCTCGCAAGCCACGCGGCCATTGGGGTCCTTCTCGAAGATCGCGTCCAGCACCGCGTCGCTGATCTGATCGCATACCTTGTCGGGATGCCCTTCGGTAACGGACTCAGAGGTAAACAGATGTCTTGCCATAATTTTTTCTCCTTTCATCTCGCGGATGGTCATTGAAAAAAGCGCTCTGCCGAACCGACAGAGCGCTGTGCTTCTTTGCTCATCCTCATCTTTCGATTCGTTCGCCGGATTTGGCACCTTGAAAAAACAGGTTGCCGTGGCTTCATCGGGCCGCTCCCTCCGCCACTCTTGATAAGGTATTTACTTGTACAGTACATTGTAACAGTTTTTTTAGCATTGTCAATAGCATTTCCATGATTTTTGCAAATAATTCAACTGTACGGAAACTTTGCCATTGTTCAAAAAAATGACATGACTTTTCCGCCGTTATAGGTTATACTGAACACAATTTGTACACAGGAGGACACTCCCCTTGAAAAAACTCTATGACGGGGTGCAGCGCTTCTGCGCCGCCCATCCCCGGTTCGGCATTCCCAACCTCATGCGCGTTATCGTCATCGGCAACGTGGCGGTCTATGTGCTCATGCTGCTGACCCAGGCCAACGACGCCAACGCCCTGAGCTTTCTGACCTTCAATCTCAATGCCCTGCTCCATGGCGAGGTGTGGCGGCTGGTGACCTTTGTGTTCGTGCCCGCCTACTCCAGCCCCTTTGCCCTGCTGATCAGTCTCTACTTCTATTACTGGATCGGCTCCACGCTGGAGCGCCAGTGGGGCACGGCCAAATTTAATCTGTACTACATCAGCGGCGCGCTGCTGACGGTGCTGGGCGTGGTGCTGGCCAGTCTCATCACCGGCAACCCCTACCTGACCGCGGCGGGCACCGGCTATGTGAACCTGTCCATGTTCTTCGCCTTTGCCTTCCTGTTCCCGGACACCACGGTGCTGCTGTTCTTCATCCTCCCGGTGAAGATGAAGTGGCTGGCGTACCTGGACGGCGCACTGTTCGCCTTCGACATCATCAAGGCCATCGGCGCCCACAACTGGGCCGGTGTAGTGCTGCCCATCGTGGCCCTGCTGAACTTCGCCGTGTTCATCTGGCCGGAGGTCCACTACCTGAAGGAGCGCGCCAAATACCAGAACTCCCGCAAGACCGTCCAGTTCCGTCAGGCCCAACAGCAGCAGGCCAAGCAGACCCAACAGCAGGGCTATCGCCACAAGTGCGCCGTCTGCGGCCGCACGGATACCGACTACCCTGATCTGCAATTCCGTTACTGCAGCAAGTGCGTCGGGTACCACTGCTTCTGTCAGGACCACATCTTCAACCACGTGCATTTCACGGAGGAATAACAAAATACAGACGGGCCGCCCTCCGGGCGGCTCTTTTTTGCACATATCTTAATAAAATCTTACAGCCCTGTAAGTTGACAGTGAAAACGTTTTCGCGTACAATAAGCTTATAACAAATTGGCAAAACTGTCCAAAAATCCGAAACGCAACCGCCGGTTGACACATTTCCAGCCCCGGTTTATAGACCGCAACCGGCAAAACCCGTATGATAGCGCCATCAAAACCAAACGGCGGCACCCGCCGTCATACGGAAGGAGCGCATACCTATGATTTTAGCTGACAAGATCGTGTCCCTGCGGAAGAAGGCAGGCTGGAGTCAGGAGGAGCTGGCGGAGCAGCTGGGCGTCACCCGCCAGTCCGTATCCAAATGGGAGGGCGCACAGTCCGTGCCCGATATGGATAAGGTGGTGCAGATGAGCCGCCTGTTCGGCGTGACCACCGACTACCTGCTGAAGGACGAACTGGAGGAGGAAACGCCCTGTGCCGCGGCCCAGGACGACGACACGCCCCTGCGCCGCGTCACCATGAAGCAGGCCTCCGCCTACCTGGCCCTGCGTAAGGCCGCCGCGCCGAAGATCGCCATAGCCACCGCCCTGTGCATCACCTCCCCGGTCACGCTGATCCTGCTGGCCGGCATGAGCGAGGTGCAGCGTTTCCCTATCAGCGGAAACGCTGCGGCGGGCATCGGATTGTGCGTGATGCTGGTGCTGCTGGCTGTCGCGGTGAGCATTTTCCTGCGCGCCGACGCGGACGTGCGCGACTACCGCTTTTTAGAGGAAGAGCCCTTCGAGACGGAGTACGGCGTGGAGGGCATGGTCCGCCAGCGGCAGCGGGAATACAAGGACACCCACACCCGGCTCGTCACCGTGGGCGTGGTGCTGTGTGTGCTGGCCGCCGTACCGCTGTTCGCCGCCATGTGCATAAGCGGCAGCGACCTGCTCTATATCGCCGCTGTCTGCGCGCTGCTGGTGCTGGTGGCCATCGGCTATCTGGCCCTGGTCACCGCCGGCGTATATCAGGGTGCCATGGAGCAGCTGCTGGAGGAGGGTGACTACACCCGTCCCCAGAAAAAGCACCACAAGCTGATGGGCACCGTCACCATGATCTACTGGCTCACCGCCACGGCGGTGTTCCTGCTGTACACCTACGGTCCCCACGGCAACGGCCAGCCCCAGTACAGCTGGATCATCTGGGCCGTGGCCGGCGTGCTGTACGCCGCCGTTATGGGCATCGTCCGCATCATCAGCCGCAGCCGCGGCTGATGATGCCCCACAATAGAAGCTTAGGAGAGAAATAGGAGGAACTGACCCCATGCTGGACATTCAACACCTGACTAAGACCTACGGCGAGAAGAAGGCCGTGGACGATCTGACGCTGCACATCGCCCCCGGCGAGATCTACGGCTTCATCGGCCATAACGGCGCCGGCAAGACCACCACGCTGAAATCCGTGGTGGGTATCCTGCAATTTGACAAGGGCGAGATCACCATCGATGGCCGATCCATCAAGGCCGATCCCTTGGGCTGCAAGCGGGAGATGGCCTACATCCCCGATAACCCGGATCTGTACGACTACATGACCGGCATCAAATATCTGAACTTCATCGCCGACGTATTCGGCGTGGACGCCCAGACCCGGCAGGCTCGTATCCGCACCTACGCGGATGCCTTTGAGCTGACGGGCGACCTGGCCCAACCCATTGCCGCCTATTCCCACGGCATGAAGCAGAAGCTGTCCATCATTGCCGCGTGGCTCCACGACCCGAAGGTCATCATCATGGACGAGCCTTTCGTGGGCCTGGACCCCAAGGCTGCCCACCTGCTCAAGGGCATGATGCGTGAGGTCTGCGACAACGGCGGCGCCATCTTCTTCTCCACCCATGTGCTGGAGGTAGCGGAGAAGCTCTGCGACAAGGTGGCTATCATCAAGGGCGGCCGGCTCATCCGTTCCGGCACCATGGAGGAGGTCAAGGGCGACGACTCCCTGGAGGAGGTCTTCCTGGAGCTGGAGGCGGAGTAATGGTCAAATTATTGCTGAAAAAGCAGCTGTCCGAGATCTTCCGCAGCTACTTCTACGACGCGAAAAAGAACAAACCCCGGTCCAAGGCAAGCACCGTCAGCCTGATCGTGCTGTATGTGCTGCTGATGGTGGGTGTTATCGGCGGTATGTTCACGCTCTTCTCCATAGGTCTGTGCGCTCCCCTGCACGAGGCCGGTCTGGATTGGCTGTACTTCACCCTCTTTGCCCTGGTCGGTGTGCTGATGGGCGTGTTTGGCAGCGTGTTCAACACGTTCTCCGGCCTGTACCAGGCCAAGGACAACGACCTGCTGCTGTCGCTGCCTATCCCCGTGCGTGCCATTCTGGCCTCCCGGCTGCTGGGTGTATACCTGATGGGTCTGATGTTCTCCGGCGTGATCCTGCTGCCCTGCGTCATTGTCTACTGGGCCGTCGGTGTGCTGACCGCCGCCACTGTGCTTGGCGGCATCGCGCTGATCCTGGCCGTCTCCCTGCTGGTGCTGGTGCTCTCCTGTCTGCTGGGCTGGGTGGTAGCCAAGATCCACAGCAAGCTCAAGCGCAAGAACCTCCTTACCACCCTGATCGCGCTGGCGTTCTTTGCCCTGTACTACATGGTGTGCTTCCGTGCCAACGAACTGATCGAGCAGCTCATGCTGCACCTGAATGAGGTGGGTGCAGCCATCCGCGGCAGCGCCTATCCCCTATATCTCATGGGCCGTATGGGCGCCGGCGACTATCTGGCTGTCGTGCTGGTGCTGGCCGTAATGGCGGCGCTGTGCGCGCTCACATACCTACTGCTCAGCCGCACATTCCTGTCCATTGCCACCGCCAACAACGGCGGGGCCAAGGCCGTTTATAAGGAGACGACCGTCAGGGCCGCCGGTGTGCCCGCCGCCTTGCTGCGTAAGGAGCTGGGCCGCTTCACCGCCAGTCCCAACTATATGCTCAACTGCGGTCTGGGCACGGTCATGCTGCCCATTCTTGGCGTGCTGCTGCTGGTAAAGAGCAGCGACCTGCTGCCTGTTATATACGAAATGGCCGGCGACGAGGCCTCCGGTCTTCTGGCGGCGATGCTGTGCGCCGCCCTGTGCCTGGTAGGCTCCATGAACGACATGGCCTCCTCCTCCATCTCCCTGGAGGGGAAGAATCTGTGGCTGGCACAGTCCCTGCCGGTAACACCGTGGCAGGTACTGCGTGCAAAGCTGCTGGTACAGGTGCTGGTAACGGGTATCCCCATGGCAGTCACCTCTGTACTGATACTATTGGCCGTCCGCCCCGCCCTGCCGCTGGCCCTCCTGCTGATAGCGCTGCCTCAGGCCTTTGTGTGGCTGTCGGCAGCCTTCGGCCTGACCATGGACCTGAAGCGCCCCAACCTGGTCTGGACCAATGAGATCACCGTCATCAAGCAGCGTCTGACGGTGCTGCTTGCCATGCTGGGCGGCTGGGTGTACGCCGCCCTTGCCGGCGTGCTGTACTACCCGTTCGGTATCGACATGGGTGCAGCGTGGTATCTGCTGGCCTGGACAGTGCTGACCGTCGTGCTGACGCTGGTGCTGCTGCGCTGGCTCCACCGCACAGGCAGCCGCCTGTTCGCCGCCCTGTAATTGTGTCAGAAACGTAAATTCTGCCCCGTTCCGGCCTCCGGAACGGGGTTTTCCCGCAGTTTTTGTGGATTTGCTTATAGACACTTCGGGCAAAATGTGGTAGGGTAATTCATCAAAGAAAAAAAGCTATGCAGAACAAGGAGGCCTTACCATGAACGAGGTCAAATCCCCCAAGAAACCTCTGATCTACTACTACATGATCGTGGTACTGCTGGTGCTGCTGTTCAACCTGCTGGCCATGCCCTGGCTGGCGGAGCACCAGATCAAGGAGGTGGACTACAACACCTTCGTCTCCATGACCGAGAAGAATGAGATCGGCCAGGTGGAGATCCAGCAGCAGAGCAACCGCATCCTCTTTACCTCCACCGACGGCAAAACCATCTACAAGACCGCCATCGTCCCCGACGACGACCTGGTCCAGCGCCTGCTGGACGCCGGCATCTCCACCACCGGCGAGGAGATCGAGCAGACATCGCTGCTGGTTGATATTCTGTGCTGGGTGCTGCCGCTGGTGATCTTTATCGTTATCGGGCAGGTCATCTTCCGGAATACGATGAAGAAAATGGGCGGCAGCGACTCCATGATGTTCAACCTGGGCAAGTCCGACGCCAAGGTCTACGTCAAGTCCGCCGAGGGCATCAAGTTTGCCGATGTGGCCGGTGAGGACGAGGCCAAGGAGAACCTGACGGAGATCGTCAATTACCTACACGATCCCACCAAGTATCAGGAGATCGGCGCGTCCATGCCCAAGGGCGTGCTGCTGGTGGGCCCTCCGGGCACGGGCAAGACCATGCTGGCCAAGGCTGTGGCCGGCGAGGCCAACGTGCCCTTCTTCTCCATGTCCGGCTCGGAGTTCGTGGAGATGTTCGTGGGCATGGGCGCCAGCAAGGTCCGCGACCTGTTCAAGCAAGCCAAGGAGAAAGCCCCCTGCATCGTGTTCATCGACGAGATCGACGCCATCGGCCAAAAGCGCGGCGGCCAGTACGGCGGCAACGACGAGCGGGAGCAGACGCTGAACCAGCTGCTCACCGAGATGGACGGCTTCGAGGGCAACACCGGCGTCATCATTCTGGCCGCCACCAACCGTCCCGAATCCCTTGATCCGGCCCTGACCCGACCCGGTCGTTTCGACCGCCGTGTACCCGTGGAGCTGCCCGACCTGCTGGGGCGCGAGGCCATTCTGAAGGTACACGCCAAAAAGATCAAGATCGCCGAGGACGTGGACTTCAACAAGATCGCCCGTATGGCCTCCGGTGCCTCCGGCGCCGAGCTGGCCAACATCGTCAACGAGGCCGCCCTCCGCGCCGTCCGTGACGGACGCCGCTTTGCCACCCAGGCCGACCTGGAGGAGAGCATCGAGGTAGTCATTGCCGGCTATCAGAAGAAGAACGCCATTATGACCGATCACGAGAAACATATCGTGGCCTACCACGAGATCGGCCACGCGCTGGTGGCGGCCAAGCAGACCAATTCCGCCCCGGTGCAGAAGATCACCATCGTGCCCCGCACCTCCGGTGCGCTGGGCTATACCATGCAGGTGGAGGAGGGCAACCACTACCTGATGTCTCAGGAGGAAATGGAGAACAAGATCGCCACCCTCACCGGCGGCCGCGCCGCCGAGGAGACGGTGTTCGGCACCATCACCACCGGTGCCAGCAACGACATCGAGCAGGCCACCAAGCTGGCCCGCGCCATGATCACCCGCTACGGCATGAGCAGGGACTTCGACATGGTGGCCATGGAGACGGTGCAGAACCAATATCTGGGCGGCGACACGTCTCTGGCCTGCTCCGCCGAGACCCAGGCGAAGATCGACCAGCAGGTGGTGGCACTGGTGAAGCAGCAGCACGAGAAGGCACTGAAGCTCCTCACCGACAACCGCGCCAAGCTGGACGAGCTGGCCGCCTTCCTGTACGAGAAGGAGACCATCACCGGCGACGAGTTCATGGACATCCTGAACAAAGAATAAGCGAAACGCCCCCGGCGTCGCCGGGGGCGTCCATCGGAGGAATACCGCATGAAGTTCATCACGATACTGGCCGTCACCTTCTTCGCCGGTATGGGCGCAGGACTGGGCACCGGCTTTGCGGGCATGAGCGCCGCGGCGGTCATCAGTCCCATGCTCATCACATTTCTGGGCATGGACCCCTACATGGCGGTAGGCATCGCTCTGGCCTCCGACGTGCTGGCCAGCGCCGTCTCCGCCTACACCTACCGCAAAAACAAGAACCTGGATATCCGGAACGGCATCATTATGATGGTCACCGTGCTTCTGTTCACCGTGGCAGGCAGCTACATCGCCAGCCTGGTGCCCTCCCGCACCATGGGAAGCTTCTCCGTGATCATGACGTTCCTGCTGGGCGTCAAGTTCATCGTCCGTCCCGTTATGACCACCAAGGAGGCCATGCTGGGTGTCTCCGCCAAAAAGCGTGCCGTCCAGTCTGTGGTCTGCGGCATCGTCATCGGCTTCATCTGTGGCTTTGTGGGCGCGGGCGGCGGCATGATGATGCTGCTGATTTTGACCACGGTGCTGGGCTACGAGCTGAAGACAGCCGTGGGCACCAGCGTGTTCATTATGGCCTTCACCGCCCTGACCGGTGCCATTTCCCACTTCACCATCGGCGGCGCACCGGACTGGACGGTGCTGGCGCTGTGCGTGGTGTTCACCCTGATCTGGGCCCGCATCGCCGCAGTATTTGCCAACAAGGCCGAACCCAAAACGCTGAACCGCGCCACCGGCGTGGTGCTGGTGATCCTCGGCGCCGCCATCATGACCTTCAACCTGCTGAAGTGACCGCTGAAATACGACAAGAACGCCTCCGGCAGTGCCGGAGGCGTTCTTTCCTTCACTTATTCTGTTCATACAGCACGGCCAGCCCCCGCAGGATCAGGTCTGCGGCCATGTGCATCTCGTGCCGGCACGCCGGCGCGATCACCGGCGCGATGCCGCCGGTGGCCACCACTGTGGCCTTTCGGCCCAGCTCGGCCTCCATCCGGTCGATCAGTCCGTCCAGCAGCAGTGCCGAGCCCAGCACGCACCCGCTTTGCATACACGTCAGCGTGTCGTCGCCGATGGCCCTCTCCGGCACCGCCAGCGGGATGTCCGGCAGCAGCGCCGTGCCGCCCGCCAGGGACGACAGCGCCAGGTTTGCCCCCGGCAGGATGGCCCCGCCCCGGAACGCTCCCTGCTCATCCAGCACCGTCACCGTGGTGGCGGTACCCATGTCGACCAGCAGCAGCGGCGGCTGATACAGATCCAGCGCGCCCACGGCGGCGGTCAGCAGGTCCGCGCCCAGCGTCTCCGGCCGCTTGATACGCACCGGTACGCGGCACCGAACGTTTCCGCCCACCACCAACGGCTCTTTTCCGGTCAGCAGCCGCGCCGCGCCCTGTAGAGCGCGCGTCACCGGCGGCACTACCGAGGAGATGATGACCTGCTCCACCTCCTGCCTGTCCACCTCCGCCAACTCCAACAGCTGGCTCAGTGCCACGGCATAATCGCCCACGGCGTTGTCGCGCCGTGTGGCGATACGGAAGCTGCGGCGCACCTCGCGCCCCTCCATCAGTCCCACGACCACATGGGTGTTTCCCACATCCAAAGCCAGCAGCATACGCGCGCCTCCCGTCTTATGCGTTGGTCTTGCGTGCGGCCAGCTTGCCGCGGCTGTACACGACCGCCTTGGCGATGGCCGCGCCGGTGATCAGGCTCACCACGCCCTCTACCAGGCCGTTCACACCCACGAAGGCGATGACGAACAGGAATGCGTTGGCACTGCCGAGGGCGGCCACAAAGCCCTGGATATAGTCGGTGTTGTAGAAGCACAGGCACAGCGTGGTCATAAACAGCACCGTGTTGCACAGCGCGCCGATCAGGCCCGCCGCGCCGAAGGACCACAGGTTCGTCTTGTCCAGCTTGTTCAGGCCCTTGAAGGCCACGCCGCACAGCCAACCCGCCAGAATACGGGTGGGCACGCACACCAGGAACGTGTAGATGGGGTTGATGCCCAGCAGCACCGCGCCGAACTGGCTCCTGCCGAAGCATTCCCAGAAGCTGATGCAGCCGAACACGCCGCCCAGAATGGTGCCGCTGGCCGGCCCCATGACGATGGCGCCCACGATCACCGGCACCATCAGCAGGGTGATCTCCAGCCCCGGCATCTTGATCATGCCCAGTCCCGTGACCTCCAGCAGCAGCATAATGGCCACCAGCACAGAAATGCGCACCAGATCCTGCACGGTGTACTTTCCGTGCTTCGTTTCGTTATTCATAATTTTTACCTCCTGCTGCCGCCTCCGTCCAGCAGAGTGCGGCGCTCGCACGTATGATACCACATTTTCGCGTTTTTGCAATAGCTGATTTCAAAAAAAGTACCCCCGGCTTCGCCGGGGGTACTGGTCGTATGCCGCACGATCGGTCCGGCGAAGCCGGGGTACTGGCTGTGCGCCGCTGTATAGGCCGGTCAGCGCTTCCTTCTCCGCATCCAGGCCATGCCGCCCACGGACGCCAGCGCCATGCCCACGTAGGCCCCGATGCCCGCGTCGAACGTGGTGGGGCTGTCCACCCCGCCGATGGTGAAGTTCATGGTCACGTTGCCCGCGTCGGACAGAATGGTCACCGTGTGCCTGCCGTCCTTCAGCGTCCGCAGATACACCGCCTTCAGATAGACCTCGATGCCGCCGTTGTCCTCAGCGACGTAGTTGGCCGCGGCGATGGTCCTGCCGTCCACCTGCACGCCCTTAAAGCCGCTGAACGCCGCCGTGCTGCGGAACGTCAGCCCGTAGATGCCGGAGGTGTAATCCGTGGCGCTCTTGGCGGCATCAGCCGTCTTCACCGCGGAAATTCCGGGCGTGGACGCGCCGCCGTAGTAGTAGTACCCGCCGCCGGGGCTGCTCTGCGCCGCCGTGCTGATCACAAACGGCGAGAAGCTTCTGGTTTTGAAGCAGATACCCCACTGTGTGTACTCGCCGGTCAGTTTCTCCTTCAGCACCTCTGCATCCGTATAGTGATAAATAACAGGTGCTTCTGTCCGCTTTTGTGCCTCTTCCCATGTGAGTCCCACATACTCGTAGGGAACAAATACGGTATACTCGCCAGAGAAGCTACTGACCGTCTGCCCGCCCTTTTCCACCGTAAGGCGCATATAGTGGGCGTTCTCGTTGTCCTGCGGGAACATACGGCACTTGAGCGTCAGGGCAGCATCGTCAGATTGCAGCGTGGGCTTATCCACCGCGCTTGTTACCTCGCGCACGCTCTGTGTCTGCACCGTATGCACATAGGGCGTCGCATTGAAGTACACATACTCTACCTTGGTAGTTCCATTAGCAAACTTCCACTCAAAAACACAGCAGTTTACACCGGTGATGGTATTCCCGACATAATAGGACACATCGCCTATCTTCTGCTCTTTGAGCGTATTGGGCGTAACGCGAATCGGGCCGGGAACGGCTGACCACTCTTTTTTCGCAAGCCAGTCCTTCATGGAAGTAACCTCCCACTTTGCACCGGCATCATCGGCCGCCCCCGGTTCCGTGGAGGTTCCGTTGCCTACCATGCGGTACTCTGTGGCGCCCTCCGGCGCTGTGACGGTCACATAGGACGCCAAGACCTTTTCCAAATCCAACAGCTTGGTGCCGTCAAGCTGCGCCGTCACAAGGCCATTGTTCACGGTAAGGGTCACGCCCTCTGCCGTCGTATAGGTAGCAATGCGCTCGTTGCCTGCCGGTGTACCCAATTTGTTCAGCCAGTTTCTTCCCTGACCATATGACTGGCCGGCGTCCTCGTCCAAGGTAAAGGAAATATTAGACATTCCGGTAGTGTCGATCACATTGGTAAAGTAGTCAGTCCTCTTGTCCTTCCAACTGATGATCTCACGACTGGTAGAGTTATAGGAGGTATTTCCGGGCAGCGCCATTATCTCGCCGTCATTCTGAAATCTTGCCACATAGATACCATTTGTGATGCCGCGGTCATTGGGATCATAGTTTGCCTTTGTTCCGGCTTCCGCAATAACAGCGTCAATGGCTTTTTCGCTGCCATCGACCCAAGTCCAATAGTCCGGTCGCTGGCCCTCTCCAATATAGATAAAGGTGTAATACAGCGCGGCAAAATCGCGCTTACCGCCGCCGGTATAAATGCTTTTCCATCTATCCGCCGTCAGTCCTTCATTGAAGCTGACAGTCAGTGTGTTGGTCTCCTTATTCCAAGACAGACGCACCACGTCCTGCAAATATCCGGGCACGGTGACCCGCACGGCGGTATTCTCGGAAAGCAGATAGTAGCCATCCGCTAATATATTCAGCTTGTCGAACATAGCCAGCAGCCACGGATTGTTCTGCACAGCGAACCACTGTGCGTCCATGCCAAGCTTATTCCAAGCCGCCTTAATACCTTCTGCAGACGCTTTTGCTTTCCAGCCTCCGTCGGTTCCATATTCAAAATTGCTATTTATAAACGTCTGTACGTCTCCGGCAAAGGGCGGCGGGCCACCCTGACCGCCTTGACCGCCGGAGGATTCACGGACGTTAACACACAGTGCATATTTTACATTATCTGCCATGAGTATCACAAAGGACTCCCCCGGCTCGCAGTCACCCGCAACGGAAATAGTCAGCGTGTTATCGTTTGCCACGGCAGTCAAACCCTTTTTCGTCGTAGAGTCTACTGTGAACCCGGTAAGCGACGTAAAGCTATCGCCAGTTCCTTCGATATGTGTGCGCTTGAATATCTGACCGAAGGTCACACTGCGCCCCTGACTAAGACCTGTACCACTGTAATATGTATCATTATTGTCTTCGTAGAAGAAGCACTGCTCTGTATCCGCAGGCCACCGGGGGCCATTGTTTTCCTGCTGTCCCTGCTGCGGCACATCCCCCTCGTTGTCGCCGGGGGCGGCGAGGACGGGGGTGCAGAGGGACAGGGTGAGTATCAGCGCCAGCAGCAAACTGACCACTTTTTTCATCATACGTTCCTCTCCTTTCCCGCCAAGAGAGTTCGTTTCAGCCCGCTGAAACGTTGAAAGGGGGTATACCCCCTCGGCGGCACATAATTACTCCTTCTTTATACCACTTTGCCGTCTTTGAAACAATATGCAGGGAGGGAATACTCCTTTTTTGGCTGAAAATTGCAAAAACAGCCGGGCTTTTTGTGCAAAAGTCCGGCTGTTTTCGGTTATTCCGCCATGGGCTGTACGCCGCCCGTGGGCAGTATGGGCCGGCTGATGGGAACGCTCCCCAGCATCAGCTGGTACTCACCGTCCAGCATCAGCTGCACCTGCGTGACGTCCTCCAGAGAGCAGAGGGAGTCCACCAGACCCTGAATCATGCGGTTCTGCGCCTCCGCGTCCTCCGGCAGCAGGGCGGCCACCGCGCCGGGGAGGTTCAGGTAGCATATCCCCTCCTCCGTGCTGGCGTTCAGGGCCGTAAAGCCCTCCGGCAGCAGCGGATACAGGTCCGCGTAGCTGTCCAGCGGCCGTTCCGTCAGTGCCTTCACCACCGCCTGAGCCACCGTCTCCCCCTCGTACACCGTCAGCCGGCGCTCCTCGCCCACCAGTGTACCGCCGCCGTCCGGGAAGTACAGCTGCACCTTCACCGTCCGCACCACATCGTCCGGGCTGGTCAGCAGCACCTCCTCTGAGGTGTACACCTCGCTGGTCCGGTCCGCAGGCAGCTCGCCCGCCACCGTCAGCCGCACGGCGTAAATGCCGTCCAGCTGCATCAGCGACAGCGTGATGCAGTAGTCCGCGATGGTCCGGTCAATGCCGATCAGCTGGTCGTATTCGCTGCTCATGTCCACCGACACCGTTCCGCCGGTGACGGTACATCTCAGCAGCTGCGTCCCCACGGGTATGGGCGCGATGAATCCCTCCGCCGTGCAGCCGCCCAGCAGCAGCTCCATGATGTACTGCGCCTGCTGCTGGCGTCCCCGGTCCCCGGCGGTGATGTCCGCCCAGGGGATGGCGATGCCCTGCACGGCGTCGCCGCCGCCGGCGGACTTGTTCTGCTCGCTCAGGTCCGCCGGGCAGTACAGCCGCAGGCTCCCGCCGTCCGCCGCCTGCTGCTCGCCGCAGGCGCACAGGCTCGCCGCCAGCGCCGCCGCCAGCAGCAGGGAAATGATACGCTTTTTCATGCCTCCTCCCCCCTTTCCGCCAGCGGCAGGTACACGGTGAACACCGTGCCCACGTCGTTTGCGCCGTGGCCGGCGGAGATGGTGCCGCCCCGGTTCTCGATGGTGTCCTTCACGATGGACAGCCCCAATCCCGTGCCGCCCACCTCCCGCGAGCGCATCTTGTCCACCCGGTAGAACCGGTCAAAAATATGCGGCAGGTCCTCGTTCGGTATACCGATGCCGTTGTCGCTGACCGTCAGCACCACCTTGTCCCCATCCACATGGGCCTCCGCCCGGACGAAGCCGCCCTCGGCGGCGGAGTACTTGATGGCGTTCTCCATCAGGTTGTACAGGATCTGATGTACATCGTCGTCGGTGGCCAGCGCCACGGCATCCTCGTCCGCCGCGCCGGATACAGTCACGCCCTTCTCCTGGGCCACCATGGTCAGCATACGCTCCACGCGCTCCAGCACCGGCCTCACCGCCACGGGATAGGGCTGCTGCACCACGCCGCTGTCCAGCCGCGTCAGCCGCAGCAGGTTCTCGGTAATGCGGCTCAGCCGTTCCGCCTCCCGCCCGATGTCGGTGACGAACTCCTTTGTGGTCTCCTCGTCCATGTGATCCGTCTGCAGGATGGAGTCCGTCAGCAGCCGTATGCCCGCCAACGGCGTTTTCAGCTCGTGGCTGGCGTCGGAGACGAACCGCCGCCGGGCGTTCTCCGTGGTCTGCAATCGGTCGGTCAGGCTGTTGAATTCCGCCGCGATCTGGGCGATCTCGTCGGTGCCGCTGGCGTCAGCCCGGTGGCTGTACGCGCCCTCACGCACCTTGCGGATGGCCTGCAAAAGCCCGCTGATCTGCCGGGTCAGCATCTGGCTGAGCACGATGCTCAGCCCCGCCACCAGCAGGGCGATCAGCAGTGAGATAATGAGCAGGTTGTGCCGGAACGTCTCCAGCAGCTCCGACTGCTCCGTGTCGTAGTCATAGGCGTACACCGCGCCCACGATCTGGTTGTGATACACCACAGGCGTGGCCACGCGGCTCAAAAACGCCGTGCCGTCGTAGCTGCAATAGCTGGCGTCCTGTCCCCGCAGGGCCACCGCCACCACGGAGTACAGCGCGTATTCGCCCACGGCGTTGCTGCCCTGCCGGGTGTCGTACAGCACCAGTCCCGCGCTGTTGGTCACCATGATACGGGCCGCGCCGGACTCGTCCAGGCCCTCCAGCGCCGCCTGCACGTTCTCCACCGTCAGCTTCTCCAAGCCCATCATCGCCGACTCGATGACCTTCGCGGTGCTCTTCAGGTTGTTCTGATTGGAGGCCACCATCATGTTCTGGCTCACCAGCAGCGGATAGGAGTTCAGCAGGATCAGCACCGCCGCGATGACCAGGATATAGCTCAGGCTGAACTTCAGCTGCAAGGTCGCCTTGCCCCGCAGCCTGCGCATACCAAGGCCCAGGCGCTGCCGCATAGTCTGCGCCTGCGGGGTCTGGTCCGTATTTGCTGCCGCCGTGTCACACGGTGGGCTGTTCTTCTCCCTTAAAATAGTAACCAACTCCCCACTTCGTCATAATGTATACCGGGTTGGCGGGGTCCGGCTCCAGCTTTTCCCGCAGCCGTCGGATGTGCACGTCCACCGTCCGGTAATCTCCGGCGTAGGAATACCCCCACACCAGGTCCATCAGGCTCTCCCGGCTGTACACCCGCCGGGGGTTTTTCATCAGCAGCTCGATCAGGTCATACTCCTTTGCGGTCAGGTCGATGGTCTTTCCGTCCCGCAGGGCCACCCGCTGCTCCGTGTCCAGGCTCAGGTCGCCCACGGTCAGCAGCGGCGTGCGCTGGCGGCTCTGGGCCGCCTGGTTCCCGTTCATGGACCGCCGCAGCAGTGCCCGGATGCGTGCCTTCAGCTCCAGAATGTTAAAGGGCTTCGTCACATAGTCGTCCGCGCCGCAGGCAAAGCCCATCAGCTTGTCGCTGTCCTCGCTGCGGGCGGTCAGCATGATGACGGGCACATCGGAAAACTCCCGTATCTTCATGCAGGCGTCGCTGCCGGACAGGCCGGGCATCATCACGTCCATGACGATCAGGTCGAAGTTCTCCTTCTTCTCCAGCTCCACGGCGGCCGCGCCGTCATAGGCGGTCATCACCTCATACCCCTCGTTCTCCAGATTGAACTTCATGCCCTTCACCAGCAGCTTCTCGTCGTCTACCACCAATATCTTCATTCCTGCGTATCCTCCGTTATGATGTGATCTTGTATGCTCTCCACGATGGCCTGTCCGATTCCCTCCACCCGCGTCAGGTCCTCCGCGCCGGTATAGGGCCCGTTGGCCTCCCGTTCGTCCACGATCCGCTGGGCCAGCACCGGGCCGATCCCCGGCAGGCCGTCCAGCTCCTCCGCGCTGGCGGTGTTGATGTTCACCTTCAGCAGCGCGGGCGCAGCTTCCTCCGGCGGCACGGCGCTGATGTCATAGCCGCCCCGCACCTGCCGCGGCGTCAGCAGCCACGTCAGTGCCATCGCCAGGACGAACAGCACCGTCAGTCCCAGCAGGAACACGTCCGTCTTTGTCAATTTTATCCGCTTTCCCACAGTTGACTACCCCGCCTCTTTTGCTTATAATAGGTCATGGACATACCGGCCCCATGCTCCGGGCGGGGCCGTCCCCCTATATTATAGCATACATGGAGAAAAAGTCACATGAAAATCCGTCGTTTTATTGCTGTTTTTTTATCCGCCCTGATTTTATGCGGAGTTCTGACCGTTCCCGCCGCCGCGCTGGAGGATCCGGCCATCCGTGCCAAGGCCGCGCTGCTGGTGGAGGCCGAGACCGGCACGATACTCTATGACAAAAATATCCACGATGAGCTGTCCATTGCCAGCACCACCAAGATCATGTCCGCCCTGCTGATCTTCGAGGCCATCGACCGGGGCGAGCTGCGGCTGGACCAGCAGGTCACCGCCACCGCCACCGCCCTGCGCGGCCTGCCGGAGGACGGCAGCACCGCCGACATCGTGGAGGGCGAAACGCTGACGGTGGAGCAGCTGCTGTACTGTATGCTGGTCATCTCCGCCAACGAGACGTGCAACATCCTGGGCGAAACGCTGTGCGGCAGCGTAGATGCCTTTGTGGCGCGCATGAACCAGCGCGCCCAGGAGCTGGGGTGCAAAAACACCCACTTCGCCAACACCACCGGCCTGACCCAGTCCGGCCACTACTCCTCCGCCTACGATCTGTATCTCATCACCCGCGAGGCCATAAAGCACGAGGACTTTATGACCATGGTGAACACCAAGTCCTATGAGATACCTCCCACCAACAAGACCGAGGAGGAGCGCGTGCTCCACAGCACCAACGCTCTGATCTCCAACTGGCGGCTGGCCGGGTACCTGTACTCCGGCGCCCAGGGCATTAAGACCGGCAGCACCGATGCCGCCGGCCAGTGCCTTGTCTCCTCCGCTGTCCGCGGCAGCCGCACGCTCATCAGCGTGGTGCTGGGCGCGGAGAAGGTCGAAAAGGAGAACGGCTCCGGCTACATCGTGGAGAGCTTTACCGAGACGGCCCGTCTGTTCGACTGGGGCTTTGACAACTTTGCCCCCCAGCAGGTGCTGGACGAGAATGAGCTGATCCAGGAGGTCCCCGTGGCCCTGAGCAAGCAGGTCTCCACCGTGGCCGTCCACCCGGCGGAGAGCGCCGACGCCATGCTGCCCAAGGATCTGGACGTCAGCGCCCTGACCCGCACCGTCACGCTGGATAACGAGACGGCGCTGGCCCCCATCGCCGCCGGCGACCGCCTGGGCGAGATCACCGTCAGCTACGGCGACACCACCTACGTCACCGTACCCCTGCTGGCCGTGGCCGACGTGTCCGCCAGCCGCTTCCTGTCCCTGCGCCACGCCATCGGCGAATTCTTCTCCCAGCGCTCCGCCCGCATCGCCGTTCTGGCGCTGGTGGTGCTGGTCGCCGCCCTGGTTCTGTGGTTCCGGTTCTACGGCCGCAACCGCCGCTACGGCAAGCCCGGCAGCAAGCAGTACCGCCACCACTCCTACCGCGGCCGCCGTCACTGATATGGTGCCTATCCGTATACTTTACGAGGACCCGTATCTGGTCCTCTGCGTCAAGCCCGTGGGCGTCCTGTCGGAGGACAGCCCCTCCGGTGCCTGTATGCCCGGCCTGCTGCGCGAGCACTACCGCGCCCTGGGGCAGAACGACTATATCGCCACCGTCCACCGGCTGGACCGGCTGGTGGGCGGCGTTATGCTGTTCTCCCGCCGCCGGGACGTCACCGGAAAGCTCACCGCCGCCGTGGCAGAGCACCGCGTCACCAAGGAATACCTGGCCGTTCTCCGGGGCACGCCGGCACAGGACGAAGCCACCCTCACCGACCTGCTGTTCCGCGACGCCGCCCACAACAAAAGCTACGTGGTCAAACGTATGCGGAAGGGCGTCCGCCAGGCGTCCCTCAGCTACACCGTCCAGGGCGAAGCGGACGGCCTGACGCTGGTGCGCGTGCAGCTGCACACCGGCCGCACCCACCAGATCCGGGTGCAGTTCTCCTCCCGCGGCCTCCCCCTGCTGGGGGATATCCGCTACGGCAGCAAGGCCGACTGCTCCCCTGCCCTGTGGTCCACGCGGCTGGCGCTGACACACCCCGTCACCGGCAAGCCCATCGACGTTTCCTGCCCCCCGCCGGACGCCTGGCCCTGGAATTTGTTTGCATGAAAAAAGACCGCCCTCCGGCGGTCTTTTTTGCTGTGCAGCGCACAGAAAATAAAAGCGGTCCGTTGCTCATACATGAAGCTCTATGCCCGTAAATGCCCGATTCCCACAAACAGACACCCCACTCCAAAGAAAAACGTCAGGATGGCTGTGGCGTACAGCCAGAACCGCCCCGCCCCCAGCCTGGGATAGTCCAAAAACGGATAGGGGTACAGTTGGCCGGTGCGTCCGATAGGCTTGCCGGTCCCGGCCCGCAGCATGGCAAAGGCAAAATACGCCAGCGGCAGCACCAGCCACCAGACGGCGTGCCCCACCGTCAGCCCTGCCTTATCCTGCCACAGCAGCCATTGCAGCACCGTCAGCCCCGGCGTAATAAAGTGTACGCAGACATTCCCGAAGGAAAAGCGCCCCTTCAGCCAGCTCTCATCGTCCCGCCGGTGGGCGGTCGGCAGCAGCACAAAGGCGTAGATCAGGTGCGTCACATAGATGCACAGCGTCATACTCAGCGCCACGCCCGGGGAACTGAGCCACCGGAACGCGCCGCAATGGGGGTCATGCCCGCTGGCGCCCAGCGCCAGCTCATAGAGCAGTATCAGCAGATTGCTCAGGTGTGTGTAGTACACGAAAAAACCGGCGCGGATACAGTGCTTCTCCGGCAGCCACGCCTTTTTGTACAGTCCGATGGCGGTGACCAGCACGATCACCAGCGCCGACAGCCGCAGCACAGTCATCCCTCCCGCAGCGCCTTCAGCAGGGCGATCTCCCGGGCGTAGCCCGGCAGCTCGTTGGGCGTCTCCAGCACAAAGGGCAGCCCCTGCAATGCGGGATGGCGCACCACACGCCCCAGCGTCTCCGCGCCCAGGCAGCCCTCGCCGATGCGGGCGTGGCGATCCTTGTGGGCGCCCCGTGGGTTCAGACTGTCGTTGATGTGCACTGCCTTCAGTCTCTCCAGACCGATGACCCGGTCGAACTCCGTCAGCACCCCGTCCAAGTCGTCCGCGATGTCGTACCCCGCGTCGGACACATGGCAGGTGTCCAGACATACCCCCAGCTTATCCGACAGTGCCACCCGGTCGATGATCTCCCGCAGCTCCTCGAACCGGCTGCCCACCTCACTGCCCTTGCCGGACATGGTCTCCAGCAGGACGGTGGTGCGGAGGCCCGGCGTAAGGATGGCGTTCAGCGTCTCCGCGATCTGGGCAATCCCCGTCTCCATACCCTGCCCGGTGTGGCTGCCGGGATGGAAGTTGTACACGTTCCCCGGCAGGTGCTCCATCCGCTTCAGGTCGTCCGCAAGCGTCATGCGGGCAAACTCCCGGGTGTGCTCATCCTTGGAGCAGGGATTGATGGTATACGGCGCGTGGGCCACCAGCGTGCCGAATTCGTTTTCCGCCGCCAGCGCCAGAAACGCCGCCACATCCGCCGGGTCGATGGCCTTGGCCTTGCTGCCCCGGGGATTGCGGGTGAAAAATTGAAACGTGTTGGCCCCGATGGACAGGGCCGTCCTGCCCATGGCCAAAAAGCCGTCTGAGGCGGACAGATGACACCCGATATAGAACATGGCCTTCACTCCCTTCACAGCCGCAGGGTGGACACATCAGCCCTGCCGTTTTCGATGGTCAGCACGCCGCAGGTGGGGTGCAGTGGATCCCCTGCCGCGCCGGGGTTCAGCGTCAGCAGCGAGCCGTCGTTGTCCACCAGCGGCACATGGGTATGTCCGAACAGCAGCACCTGTGCGCCGTACTCCCTCGCCGCGTACATGGCGGCCATAGGCGAACGCTTCACGTTCCGCGTGTGCCCGTGCAGCGCAAAGATCCGCACGCCGCCGATCTCCAGCAGCCGTTCCGGCTGGTCGCAGCTGCCCCAATCACAGTTGCCCGGCACGCCCTCCATAGGCAGCGCCGGGAACCGCGCCCGCAGGGCCGTCAGGTCCCGCTGGCAGTCCCCCAGGTGCAACACCCGGTCCGGCGCTGTCAGCTCCACCGCGCGGGCCATATTATCCACATTCCCGTGGGAATCGGAAAGTACCAGAATTCTCATAATTGCCTCACAAATGTATCCTGTTTGTGACGTATTATACCACGTCCACCTTGCAAACTCAACGCTTTTGCGGTATCATAAAAGCAACAAAAGTTCGGAGGTGCTCAATATGGTGGGCGGCGTGATGGAGCTGGATCTCCACGGCATGAATACGTACCAGGCGCAGATCGCCATCGACGCGGCGCTGCGCCGCTGCGGCGGCGGTGTCTACCGCCTGCGCCTCATCCACGGTTACCGGGGCGGCACCGCCATCCGGGATATGCTGTGGACGGTGTACAACAAGCGCAGTCAAGTGAAACGTCTTGTCAGTATCAGTGAGGGCGTCACCGAGCTGGTCCTGCGCGAGTATTAAGGAGGGACCCCCATGAAGCTGGCACAAATTCAAATGCACGTCACCGCCGACAAAGCCGCCAACCTCCGCCACGCGGAAGACCTGCTGCGCTCCGTCCGCGGCGCCGACATGGCCATCCTGCCGGAGATGTTCTGCTGCCCCTATGACAACGCCTGTTTCCGCGCCTACGGCGAGCCTGAGGGCGGTCCGGCGTATCAGATGCTTTCCCGCGCCGCGCGGGAGCTAAACCTCTGGCTGGTAGGCGGTTCCCTCCCCGAGCTGGACGGTGACAAAATCTATAACACCGCCTACGTTTTCGACCCCACAGGCCGCTGCGTGACCCGCCACCGAAAAATGCACCTGTTCGACATCGACGTGCAGAGCGGCCAGTCCTTCCGCGAGTCCGCCACCCTGTCGCCGGGGAACGACATCACCCTCTTCGACACGCCCTATGGCAGAATGGGCCTGTGCATCTGCTTCGACCTGCGGTTCGAGGAGCTGTGCCGCCTCATGGCCCTGGAGGGTCCCCGGGTCCTGCGTGCCCCGGCGGCCTTCAACATGACCACCGGCCCCGCCCACTGGGAACTGCTCCTGCGTCAGCGTGCGGTAGATAACCAGTGCTTCACCGTGGGTGCCGCCCCCGCCCGGGACGAGGCCGCCTCCTATGTGGCCTGGGGCCACTCTCTGGTCTGCGACCCCTGGGGCACGGTCCTGCATGAATGCGGCAGCGGCGAGGAAACCGCCGTCGTCGACCTGGATCTCTCCCGGGTGGATTCCGTCCGGCAGCAGTTGCCCATCCTCTCCGCCCGCCGGACGGATATATACGATATCCGCCGGAGGTAGGTCTGCTATCGATTTCTCAGATAGCCAGATGGCGCAATTTTTTAAAATACTCGTTGACAAAAGTTTCCTTTTACGATAATATAT